>ERZ1090864.513-NODE-515-length-21650-cov-14.249919_pt1 | contig 21650 bp, 18 predicted proteins | sample MGYA00478479_ERZ1090864 | MGnify/ENA primary metagenome ERZ1090864 (study PRJEB33644, sample SAMEA5815743) | chicken gut metagenome | biome: Chicken; feature: Gastrointestinal Tract; material: Caecum | place: Ireland | collected 2019-01-01 | study: A study of the...
TCTACGGTAATGCCGTTCTTAAAATCTCCTGCTGCGACCATTTGTCTTCCTCCTTCAATCGTGCATCTGAGCAGACGCTCTATCTTTAGATTCTATACTAATTTTTGCTATTTTTCAATGTTTTTTTATAGAAATGGAGTACAACCTTCTCCAGATATCTCTTGAGGACGATCTGTATCTCTTCTTTCGAGTGGATGGGTCTGACGAGAATATTGCGTATGCCGGCCCTTTTCGCGCCCCATACATCCGTAAAAAGCTGGTCTCCCACAAAGATCGTGTTCGTCCGGTCCGTCCCCATGATCTCCATAGCACGGATATAATTTTTTGTCGAAGGCTTGTGGGCATTACAGATATAGTCCGTCCCGATATCCCGGTTAAACATTTTCACCCTCGCCTCCTGATTATTGGAGATAAGGCAGGATGAAAATCCGATATCCTCAAGCCGTTTAAACAGCTTTTTCGCCCTGTCGTCCGCAGGAGCCCCATGGGGCACTAACGTATTGTCAATATCAAAAACAACACCCCTGTAACCTTCTTCATACAGCTTTTCAAATGGGATGACATATGTGGACGCCACATACTCATCCGGGAAAAATTTTTCAAACATTGTCCATCTCCGTCAGCTTCGAGATCAGCTCCTCTGAAATCTGCAGGACTGTCTTGCCGTCTGTCTGAATGACAACGTCAGCGGCAGCCTCATATTTCTCCCTGCGCTTCTCCATCAGATCCGCAATAAACTCCACGTTATTGTTTCCGTGGAGGAGCGGCCTGTCGTTGCTGTCCTTGACCCTCTCATAGATCGTATGCGGACTAGCGGTAAGGAGTACGACCCTTCCGTTCTTCTTCATCTCTTTTACATTTTCTTCGCGGAGCGCCACTCCGCCTCCGCAGGATATGATACAGTTCTTCCCTGTTTGGAGCTCTATTAAAAGCTTTGTCTCAAGATTCCTGAAATATTCTTCTCCATATGTAGCAAAAATATCCGGGATGCTCATCTCCTCCCGCTCGCAGATCTCCTGATCCATCTCCACCAGCCTCATGTCAAACATGGTGCTCAGGTAGTCCGAGATCGTGGTCTTACCAGCCCCCATAAATCCGATGAGCACGATATTATAAGAGAAGAGCTTTCTCGCCTGTATACGTTTACTGTTCCTTAAGATCCGCTTAAATACGTCCTGGATCTCCTCCTGGTACTTGTTGTCTTTGAGCTTCTCATCAAGCCTCCTCTGCTGCTTCTCCTCCTGTGCCGGCTGCAGGATCGGCATGCCATATGTCTCTTTATAAGCCATGATCTTCTCGATGATGGCATTTCTCTCTGCAAGCGCGTCAATGATCTTATCATCACAAAGCGCAAGCTGCTCGCGGTACATTTCCAGATCGTTCATCTTTACCCTCCGTTTCTTCTGCTTTGCATGTGCGGCAGCTCCTTTTTCGCGCTGCCTTCGCGTCTGCAGACTTAACTTCCACATTATAGCAAGTTTTCAGGGGGATAGCAATAACATAGCCCCCAAATAAATGCTCAATAAACAAAGACACTCCACGCCAATGTGTGAAGTGCCATTTTCTCCTTCATTCTCCCTGCTCCTGTGTCTTTTGGACCGCGGTCCTGACATTTTCCCTGAAGTCATCCCACGCGTCCTCATGTTCCACGAAATATTTCGGGCAGATCTTTCCTGTCACGTCATAGTGACGGATCACATCCTCCTCTGTGAGAGAAAATTTCACGCACAGCCACGCCGTAAGCTGTACGAGGGAGCGGTATGTCTCATCCGTGAACTTTCCTGTCTCGTCCGGATGGCACACTTCGATGGATACTGTATCATAATTACGCTCATTAGACGCATACGCGACTTCCCATGTAGGTACGCACTGGATGATCTCTCCATCCAGTCCGACGATAAAATTACTGCTTGCCTCCGTCTCCTGCGAATATTGGAGTCCGTTAAAATAATCCCGGTTCTCCTGCGCCGTGCTGCCGGGATTGGCGGTATAATGTATCACAATGCCGTTGATCCCATTACTCTCGATTCCCGGTCTGGAGTATGGATTAACATCAAGAAGCTGGACGTCAAGCTCCGGCTCTGAGGCATCAACATCCACATAATATCTATTTCCCGACGCGCAGGAATATATCCCCAGCGCCACCGTCAGTATCACAAGAGCGAGGGCGCCTGCCCCCACATACGGTTTCCTGCGGACTGCGCGGATCCACGTTGTTTTTCCTCTGTCCCTGCCTCTTCCTGCCTGACTTCTCCCTGTCGTTTTGCTTTTTCTTTTGTTCCCTCTGTATGAATTCATCCTTACGCCCCATTGTCATCGATCGCCGGAAACCACCATGGCGGCAGCTCCAATTGTATTTTATCATATCACAGAACTGTTGAAGTCTGATGAACAAAATCTTATGAATTTATAAACAAATGGCCGTGACGTCACAGAGAGCTGTCCCTTAGAAGCAGCCAGTTCGCCCGGAAAGGTCTCATCAGATTCCAGTACCATGCCCCGGAAAGACCGTACTCCCTTACCAGCCCCCATTTCGCCTCAATGCTCCTCACATCTTCAAACCAGACCACATGCTCCATCCCACTCTGGCGATAGGTAAACCATGGGCTCTGGGCAACCGGCGCGTACTCGATGACCGCGCCGTTATCCGCGGCGATCTCCACTGCCTCCACGTTTCCTATGGTGCGCGCTCTCGTAATTCCCCTTTCATATGGGAGAGGCCAGTCATAGCCATAGTTTGGGATCCCCATGATCAGCTTCTCCGCCGGGATCCTTGTCAGCGCGTATTCCACCACCTGTCTGACCTTGTCAAGCGGGGCCACTGCCATTGGAGGACCGTATGTGTAACCCCATTCATACGTCATCAGAAAAACAGCGTCCGCACTCTCCCCGAGAAGATCATAATCAACTCCTTCCACAAGAAGGCCTTTCTGTCCGTCTGACGTCTTAGGGGCCACTGCCACAGACACCCGGTATCCGTTCTCATTCATTTTCTGCCGGGTCTTTCCGACAAACTCCGCGTACTGCTCCCGGTTCTCCGGCAGGATATATTCAAAATCAATGTCCACCCCCGCATATCCCCGATCGCTGACAGTCACCAGCATCTGTTCAATGAGTTTATCCTGTATCTCTTGATTTTCCACCAGCACTTTTACAAGCTGGTTGTTAAACGCCCCGCCGGAAAATGGGGTCAGCACCATCAATGGCTCCGCCCCTCGGTTCCACGCCGTCTCGATCATCCACAGGTCATCCTGAGGCGGCGGGACAAGGTTCCCTTCAAAAGTAAAGCCGTAAGAAAATATGAGCAGCTCTTTCACCGCGGGAAACGCCTGCCCCAGTATCTCCGGCTCTACAAACGGATAGGCATATCCGCCCACCCTCCTCCCTCCTGCAAGAGCTCCGCTTTCTCCTGGCGGAAGGAGTAGGAGCGCCTGACCCGGAACAAGGATATTCCTGTCAGAAAGCTGGTTGTCATATACGATCTTCCATACAGGTACGCCGGTCTCCCGGGAAATCCCTTCCAGCGTATCTCCATTTTGCACTACATAGATCAAAAAAAGTCACCCCCGTGCAGAAAGCCTATGCTCCTGAGCGGGGGATTATAACCTTCCTTTTGTATGATTTTTTACTGCCGCATAATGTACAGGCTTTGTGGGACTACACACGGATGAGGATGATACACCGGGATCCCCGGGACGCAAATACGCCCTCGAACATCTTCCGGGCGTACACGCGGAGCCCTGAGAGCGGGTCAGCAATGGTAACGGTATCCGCATCGTATCCGATGAGGACGGCGCCGTGGTCATTGCTGCTCCAGCTCATCCATTTTCCGTCCTCTGTATACCAGCCATGTACCTCATCCCTCTCCCGCATCCCGATGGTGACCCAGACGAGCACCGGTATCCCATCTGACACACATTTGTACAGATCTTCCGGCTCTGCCCCGGTCAGATCCTTTCCCCTGAGGCTGCTGCCCTGATCTGCCAGATATGCATCCGAGGCGGATAAGATGGCGTCTGTCCCGCAAATGTATCCGCTTGAGAACGGATCACCCACAAAATTCATCTCCATATCCGGACCGTATATCCTACCGTCCTCTCCTTCATAAAATTCTGCCGGGACAGTGGGCAGATACTTTTCTGCCATGATGGTCTTATCTGCCTGACAGCCGTAATAGTCCAGCATCATAGTCAGAGCAGTGATCTCGCATCCCGTAGGAAGTTCCGGCATCTGCCGGACAATCCCAAAATCTTTGATCAGCGCCTGTTCCGGCATGGTTTTCCCGGCGGCTTCCCGGCCACTTTCCCCGGCATATTCCGGTATCTCTTTCATTTCCCCTGCAGATGCGTATCCGGGCATCCCTGTCCCCACGGAAACAAGGGGCTTTAGAAAGCTTCCCTCAAAATAAGCCATGGCCATGAGCAGGAAACAGAGAAAAACTGGATACCTGCAATGCATCTGCCTCTCTCCGCTTTCTTCATCACAGCTATCCTATGACCGCGTACAGGCTGTTTATACATTTATTTCAGGAAGTCTGTCTTCTTAAACCCGCCTTCCTGCCGATCCAATATTCGGATCCCTCTTTTCAGCCGTGTCAGCCCCTCCTCCAAAACCTCTCTGGTACAGGCGATATTCATTCTTAAAAAGCCCCTACCGGCTTTCCCATACTCACTCCCCGCACACAGATAAAGCCCTGTTTCCGCGCGCAGAAATCCCGCCAGCTTCTTATCGTTCTCTGTGACCTTGCGGCAGTCCAGCCACAGAAGATAAGTAGCCTCTGACCGGACAAGGCTTACTTCCGGAATCTGCGTCTGGATGAATTTCGCCGCCGCACACTTGTTTTCAAACAAATATGCTCTCAACTCTTCCAGCCAGGGAGCGCCCTTCTCCCACGCCGCGATGGCTGCTGTCACCGCAAACACATTTGGCTCCGCCACTTCATCTGTGTTCAGCCCTCTCCAGACCTTATGCCGCAGGGACCCATCCGGCACGACTACCGCCGCAGTCTGCAGACCCGCGAGATTAAACGTCTTTGTAGGCGCAATGCATGTGATACTGTTATTTCTGCATGATTCTGAAACTGAGGCAAAGGGAAGATACTCTCTCCCCGGATCTGTCAGATCGCAGTGAATCTCGTCGGACACCACCAGCACATGATATTTCTCACAGAGCTCCCCCACCTTCTCCAATGTATCCCGATCCCATATCTTTCCTATGGGGTTGTGGGGATTGCAGAAGATCATCATTGTTGCCTGCGGGTCTGCAAGCTTTTCTTCCAGGTCAGGAAGATCGATCGAATATCCACCGTTTTCATATCGCAACGCACTTTCGATTACATATCTTCCGTTATTTACAATGGAATTGAAAAAAATATTGTATACCGGTGTGAGAAGTACGATCTTCTCTCCCACGTCAGTCATTTTCCTCACGATACTGGATATGGCGGGCACAACGCCTGTGCAGAAAATCACCCAGTCTTTCTCCATACAAAAATGATACCGCTCCTGCCACCAGCTTCCGATCGCCCGGTACCATTCTTCCGGCACGGCCGTATAACCGAATATTCCATGTGAAGCGCGCCTCATAATAGCTTCCCTGATCTCCGGGGCTGTTTCAAAATCCATGTCCGCAACCCACATAGGAAGTTCATTTTCCGGCACATCCCACTTTAGTGAATAGGTTCCTCTCCGGTTTACAGGCAGATCAAAATTATACTTCATGATATCTTTTCCTCCGTGTCTGTGCAGTCAGCCGGTTACATATGGACACGCCCGCTCAGGCGCATTCTTTTGCACATACCGCTCCGCCGCAGATGATCTTTGTCCGGGCCGGATCGACCTTATCCTTATCCAGAATCAGTTCCCCGATCTCATCCGCCCGGATGATGCCGCCGGAGGGGTTCATCACACTGTCGATCTTTCCGTGGATCTCAGCGTCTACGGTAGAATACTCAAACGCAAGTGTCGTGTTTAAAAGCCGGCAGTTTTTCATCACCAGGTTTTCGATGTAACACATTCCCTGCAGACTCTCGACCGTACAGTTGATAAGTGTCAGGTTCTTCGCGTTCCACCCAAGATACTCCCCGGAGATAAATGAGTCATATACCGTAATGTTTTCACTGTTCCAGAACGCGTCCTTTGAGAGCATCTTCGCATGATGGATCTCTATATTTTTTGCTCCGTCAAAAGAATAATTTCCTACAAGCTGAAAGTCATGGATGACCATATCCCGGCTGTTCATAGCAAAATAATCCCCTCTTGCGGTCACATGATCCATCTTCACGTCAGCGCAGTTCCACAGTGTTTCCCCGGCATTCGGAAAATCAACATGATCCAGCGTGACTCCCTGACAGCGTCTGAAATTTTTCGGCGCTTCGATCAGGGCATTTTTCACAGTAATATTATCTGTATACCAGACGCCTGCCCTTGCCATCTCAAACCATGTACAGTCCTCGGCAAGAATATCCCGGCTGTACCAGAGCGGATATTTCCATTTGAACATGCTCCCATAAAGTTTGATATCCCGGCTTTCTTTTAAAGGCGACTCACCGTCAGCGAATGTAGTATCGTAAATTTCCATTTCTTTTGCCTGAAACAGGGCCCGCTCTCCTGTCAGGTATTCCTGTCTGATCTTATTTGTTTCTGTACTCATAAACATCCTCCTGATATTACTGACATCATCCTTTATTCCCCAGCAAAATACCGGGGCAGAAGCTCTCCACCCCGGCACATTTTGCCTACATGCTTTCTTTCAGGATTGCTTTAACTTCATCCCACTCAAGAACTTTATATCCCCCCTGCATGATCCGCGTACCGTCTGCGATACCGTCCAGCATCTCTTCCGTAGCTCCCAGTTCGGAAATTTTCAGGACAAGTCCCAGCTCTTTCATCCAGCCTTCCATGGCCTTGAGTCCCTCTTCAGCAATCTGCTCATCGGTCCTTCCGCTTGGATCCACATCCCATACATTAATGGCAAAACGTTTAAACTTCTGCAGTCCGTATGGCATGATATGACGATAGTAAGGAAGGGAGACAGCTGCCAGAGTCATGCCGTGCGTAGCGTCTGTGTAAGCCCCCACTGACTGACCTAACATATGCACCATCCAGTCCGTAGATTTGCCTTTTGAAACGAGAGTGTTCAGCGCCCATGTAGCGGTCCACATGATATTGCTCCGGGCTTCATAATCCTGAGGATCATTCTTTGCGATACGGCTGGAATGAAGCAGTGAACGCATCAGGCCTTCACTGATGTAATCGCTGGTATTGTCATCCTGTCCGGAGAAATACTGCTCGCAGATATGATTGAAGATATCATAAATCCCTGCCACCATCTGATAATGCGGCAGTGTCAGTGTATACTTCGGATTCAGGACAGAAAACCTGGGCATGATCTTCTCGTCCGCAAAGACATGCCCGATCTTCTGCTTTGTCTCATGGTTTGTGATGACCGCTCCCGCGTTCATCTCTGATCCGGTCCCCACCATTGTCAGGACGCATCCCACCGGAATAATCTCGCAGTCCGGTTCTTCAAAGCGGATGTAGTACTTCTCCCACGGATCTTCCTCACAATTCACAGACACAGAGACAGCCTTCGCATAATCACAGACAGAGCCGCCTCCTACGGCAAGAAGAAGATCCGCGCGATGATTCTTTGCGATCTCCACACCTTCATACAGCTTTTCCAGGGTCGGATTCGGCATGACACCGGAAATCTCCGCCACATTTTTCCCATTGTCTTTCAATATCCGGCATACATCATCATAGATCCCATTCTTTTTAACAGAACCGCCGCCGTAGATCAGAACTACATTATCGCCGTATTTCGGAAGTTCTGTATTTAAGTAGTTCAGTGATCCATCTCCAAAATAAAGTTTCGTCGGATTACAATATTCAAAATTTCCTAACATATCTGTTCCCTCCTTCCAGATCCGGTTTTTTATCATTTCTTATGCTTTTATTTTAGTCTTCGCGGCATCACATTTCAAATATTTATAGATTATACATCTCAATAGTTTTTCTCTAGTTATATATTGTACATCTTCCTCTGAACTTATATAATAAGTATATATAACATTAAATCCAGAAAGGAAGATACTATGGAACTGCGGGTCCTGAATTATTTTCTTGCCATTGCAAGGGAACAGAGCATCATACACGCTGCGGAAAGCCTTCACCTTTCTCAGCCCACACTCTCCACTCAGATCAAGGGTCTGGAAAGAGAACTCGGAAAGCAGCTTCTCATACGCGGGACGAAAGGTTCCCGCAAAGTGACTTTGACAGAAGAAATCCTGGATCTGGTCAGAAGAACAGAAAATGAGATCAGCATAAGTGATGATATCGTCATGGGCGACGTCTATATCGGAACCGGAGAAACAGATGGAGTCCGTCTGATCGCGAGGGCAGCTCAGGCACTCCAGAGCCGCTATCCCGGTATCCATTACCATATCTCCAGCGGGAACTCTGCCTATGTGTCAGAGTACCTGGAGAAGGGTCTGATCTTCCTGGAAAATGGGCTCCCAACTGTCCTTGGACTGTATCGTCGCCGGTAGTCCTGCAGCAGGAGAAAGAATCAATTCATCTCCATCCGCTTTCATGATATAACTGCCGCTGGCAGGTCCGCTTCGCAGGCCGTATCCATTGTCTGGCACGGAGGTCAGAGAGATCGTCATTCCCTCCAGCACCATGTCCCCGGTACTTAGAGGAATCTGCTCTCCGTTGATTTCATAAAAAGCCTCCAAAACGCCGTTTTCCGTCTCGCCAAAGGTCAGGGGCATGGCCAGATGCTCTTTTCCATCCGCTGTAACGATTGTTTTCTGCGGCAGAACGTAGAGATAGCGAAGGTTATCGTCGTTAGCGGCCGGCGCATTGCTCTCTTTGCCATCGATCAAGATGCTTTCCACCTCAATCGGGAATACCAGGAGCACCAATGCTTTCCCATCTGCATTCATCGGTATTGTGCCGAAAGCGTCTCCGTCTGTGTCATTATCTGCCTTCACAGAGCCGCCGGTGATGACAATGCTTCCCTCCGGTGTGGGTATGTCTTGGCCTGCGCCCGCTGCCACATTGCCGTTGCCATAAAGGTTCAGCGTCCCGCCGTTTATGGTGATTTTCCCATTCACTTCCTGCTGTGCGCCTCCGATTGCCGCCGCATACTGGCCGCCGTATGCATTCAGTACACCGCTGCCCTGGATTGTCACTTCCGCACCATCCGGCACACGGATGGCCAGGAAGCCAGCCACTCCCGTCAGGGCACTTTCTCCCTGAAGGATGATGGCAGCAGACACGCCCGACTGGATATCAATGGGGCTTCCGCCTGCACTATTGAGGGTAGCGCTGTTCAGCGTGATGCTCGGATTTCCGCCGGAAACGGTCAGAGTGTTGTGCTTCGTTTTACCGGTGATGGTGTAGGTCGATCCATTGGTGTTCTGATACAGCAAATCGTTGTAGATGTACAGGTCATCCGACAGGATTTCGGCGCTGCTCCGGGTCAGGTCAATTTCGCCGTTGCCTTTATGCCGTTCCAGCACACTCATCGTCTTTGTGTCTTCGTCGAAGGAAAGGAGGAATACCCTTTCTCCCACTTCTGCCATCTGGGTGTTGGCCGGGAGATAAAGATACATTTGCTCATCGTTGTGGCCATTGCCGGAAACCGCATAAGCTTCCCCATCTACCTTTACATCCGTGCTCCATGCGGGAAGGACCGTCTGATAAACCGATTCTGTTCCGTTTCCGGCTCCAGAAAGGCTGGGACTGTCCGCTTCCGTTCGGACGGAACCACCCTGGATCTGAACAAGCTCGCATTCGATCTGGGAAACATCCACCGTACCGTCGAGAACTGTCAGGGTTGTAACCGCAATCCGACCGCTGCCCTTAATGCCTTCCCCGGTCAGGGTCAGGCTGCCGTCTCCGGTAATATTGGAATTGGAAGCAAGGGTGCTTTCCGTATCCAGTACGAGTTCGGCGCCGTCCATCAGAACAATGTCTGCTTCTAGCTGTTCCGGATTCAGCGTCGTGGACGGACGATTGTAGACGGTATCCTTCCATACGATATAATGGGGGTACATGTATACCGTACCGTCCGTAAAGTTTTCCGGCATTTCCGGCAGCGTTTGCTTCACAGCCGTGGCCCTGCTTCCAGAAACCCGGATAACATATGAATATGCGTTGCCGTCGTCGTCGGCAAAGATAAAGGCCTTGCCGTTATCTGCGTTGGTCACATAGGTGACAAAGCTGCCGTTGCTGTTGGTCCATGCATCCAGGTTCGCATAATTGCCCAGCATGCCATCCCCAGCCGAGTTTATAATGGAGAAAATATGCGCATCGGCCGGCAGTCCGGTAATTTCCAGCTTAATTTTGCCGCTTTGCGCATCACCGCTGAGCAGGCTGCCGCCGGGCGCTACGTTAACAGTACCTTCCGTTACGAAATCCTTACTGCCCGGGTCTGTCACTGAGCCCATTCCGTCTCCGATCTTCATCGTGCCGCCGTTAACCGTCACATTCCCCAGCTTGTTATTGCCGTAATAATCCACCCATGTAATCTCCTGATAGGAACCGGCATCATGATCTGTGCTCTCGCAGTCCGGCGATGGATCCATAACCTCACTGTATTCCGGCTGTATCGTATCGGTGTTCAGATTCAGTTTTTTGATTTCCAGATAGCCGCTGTTGACCTCGATCGACGGGGTTCCGTAGAATTCTTTTTCAGTACCCATGGACGTCAGTTTGTCAACCACAACCTTTCCGCTGCTGTTCATCACCACGGTGCCGCCGTGATGTGTCTCATTGGAAACACCTCCGTATAGGGCTGCCCATTGCTGGTATCTGAGCATCCGTAGTTCCTGCCGATGGCCAGATAAAGGTAAGTGCTCCGACCATAAACTTCTTGCCAATTAAAGGTGTCTTCATCTTTTATATTTCCGTTTTTGTCTATATATCTGGACTTTGCCCACTCACAGAAACAATCTGTGCAATAGGCGCTGTTTCTTCCCCTGAAAAACTGGATATTTGTAATCGGGTTGGTGCTATATCCCTGTTCCTCCCGCTTGTTCCAATTCTCCCAATTTACGTCTTCTTCGTGCAGTACATAGATATATATATCCGGGGGCATGTCCGGGCACAGATCGCCCTCAGGATTACCGCGTTCGATATTGTTAACAGGGCGATACTTGCCGTAGTCTGTTTCGTATACTTCTGGCGGAGGAGTAGCCTCATCAAAAACAATCTGCATAATATCGTAGATCTTGCCGCTCTGAGCGGCCGGATAATCAGTTTCCGTTTCATAGGAATTGGCTTCCCAAGGTGTTTCGGGAATCTTCACAGCCAGATACATATACTTGTAAGGAGTATCAATATTTAAATTTATCGGGAAAAACTGATCGTAGGATATTCCTTGGTCATTCAATAACTTCTTCGCTCCATTTGTGTCGTAACCTGCCGTCAGGATCAGATCGCCCAGATAACTGCCCCTCACAGAATGAACGGCTTCCGTCGGCCATCTTGTGACAGGTTCATATTGGAGTGTGACTTTGTTTTGAACCGATTCCACCCAAAAATCCGGCCATTCTGCTCCAGAAAGGGAGCCGATGGACAGCTTGCTGTCCACTTCCCCTTCAAAGGTAACCTGGGACGCAGGGGCCATAACGGTCAGGGTATCGATCCTGCTCTCTTCACCCACGGCATTAACCTTCACATGAACGTTATTCTCACCTCCGTCATAAGCGTCGGACACGGAAAGATCAAACAGCCTGCACCCATCGAGAGTGATCGAGTATTCATAATCTCCGACTGATTCCACATAAACCCAGCCCTTTTCGTATGGCCTAGCCTCCACAAACCATATTTCGTCCGAACGATCCACCCATGTAAGGACAACCTGTGTGTTTTCATCTATACGGCCCTGCTTTACGATATAGAACACATCCTTGCCCTTGATGTCATTTCTTTCTACCTTCTCCAGAGTATATCGATTCTCATTTATGGTGAGCCGGTGCGACCACATATCACAGAAGAGATACGTCTTTTGCGATGTGGTGAGCGTTGCCTTCCCATCGATGACCGTAACATTATATGCAGTCGGAGTAGGCTGGTCAATGGCCACCTCATAAGGCACAATCCCTTCCTCATCCGTGGGAGAATCCGGCAGCCAGAGAATAATCTCGCAGTTGTCGTTTCCGAACCGGGAAATATCCCAGTCGTCACCGTCCACAATGACAGTCGGACGCTTATTCTGATCACCGGAATTTGTCTCGCTTGGGTAAATCGTCACCGGATAGAGCTGCTCTCCGGCCGCGTTTGTCGGCGTCACGATATTGTCTGTCGTATGCAGACTGCCGCCCAAGATCTTCAGTGAACCACTTCCGAAAGAAGACAGAGCGCTGCCACCGGCACCCACGTTCTGTGCGCTAAAGCCGCCGCTGCTTTTATTTTCGCCTCCGCAGGCGGCAAAAACCAGACCGCCGCTTATGGTCACATCGGCGCCTCTGCCGCTGAGATTGGGTACGAGGCTGTCCTGAACACCATCCGCAGCCTGCCGCAGACGGTCAGTTGCAGTCCCCGCCTGCCCGGATCCTCCTAGTAAGCCTGATTTGCCGCTCTTGGCAGTAGTGGCTGTTTTTCCCTCATAGGTATATTGCAAAAATCGAGGATCTGTGCCATCCGCTCCGGGTCCTCCACCGTATCCCTTCAGTTTTTCCTGATCCTCTGCCGAAGGTGTTTTGAAACGGACACTCCCGGTCGATGTGACGGAAAGCTGACCGATGCTGGCAGCTCCGGCCCCGCCGCCTCCACCGCTGACATAGCCCAGACCACCGGCAGCACCTCTTTTACCTGCGGCTCCACCGGAACCAATGCCTGCGGCAGGATATCCGCCTCCGCCGCCTCCGGTTCCGCCTTCATAAACAACTTCCGCATCGTTGTATGAGGCAAGCATATAAAAACCATTGCTTTGCTTTATCTCGCCAACCCGCCTGGCGTCTCCACCGTCAGCTCCTGCTCCGCCTTGACCGCCTTTTCCACCATTGGCATAAACTAAAAGGCTTTTATCGTCAATGGTAATGGAGCCGGCATGCGGTTTTAGATCGTGGTTGCCGCCTTTTCCTCCAATCCCGGCGCCCGCGCCGCCTCCTCCAGCGCCTCCCACGGAATTGGAAAACCCATTTGGCGTAGTGCCTCCATCCAGGCCGTTGCCCGCATTGCCGCCCGTAGCGTTCAGGACACCACTACCCTTTAAGTTCAGGCTGGAGCCTTCAGGCACTTCAATACCTGCACCGCCGCCGACTGATACATAGATGTTTCCGGAATTAACCGCAAAATCCGCATCGCCGCCGGTGACATTCACAGTACCCTCAATAATCAGCGTGGCGTTTTTCTCAATATAAACCGCTGACTGCCCCTTTGCGCCGGTAATGGTGACGTTTCTCAGGGTCAGCATCGCGCCGTCCCTGACAATGACGGCAGCGCTTCCTTCCTTACCATTGATCGTCCGGTCGCTTAAGGTCTGTTCTCCGGCTTCAATGGTGACGGTTTCCGTATTCTCGGTCTCCTCCGCCTGAGCGGTCAGGCCGGCAAAAGGCGCAAACGGAATCGTCATTGCCAGCAGCGCCGCCGCCAGCAGCAGGGACAGGCTCTTTCGTTTCCATCTGTGTGTCATCATCCCACCTCCAAAGTTAATTTGACCTCGCTGCCGTTAAGCAGAGTCAGACTGTCGTCCATCTTATAGCACTCGTATTTCAGGATACTGTTTTCGTATGTACCCGCCGAAACCGTTTGACTGAGTGTGATTTCATACAGTCCCTTGCCCGGAGCGATCATCTTGGACTTCCAGATCTCCGTCCCGTCCGGCAGGAGCAGACTCATTACAAAGTAGCAGCCGTTGACCTCCGGATTATAGAGGTTCACGTTCTGCTGTGCCTGATCGGCTTTTAGTGCAATCGATTTGTAGCCCGGGATAGCGATCCCTGCCTGACCGTCCCCGGCCTGTGGCTCACTGTCCGGCTGCTCGCCCAGCCAGTCTACGGCGTTTCCGTCCAGATCCGGCTGCCTGACCGGTTGTTCACTGCCAAACCAGCTATTCCAGTTCAGACCTACAATCACGCCTCCTGCCACCAGTAGCAGGACAATGATCACAATGACTGCCAGTTTTTGTTTCGTCAATACGATTCCTTGTTTTTTTGCCATGTGTATACCTCGGAAAGCTGCTGTACAAGCAGGGAGCTTTATCCTTTGGAGAGCGCCATAGGATAAAGGAAATATTCCCCACGATTTTTTCTTCGCTTTAATATAGCTTGTCAAATTCATTGTATCATAAGGATCCGTTTTATAAGCGTGTCGTTTACGCAGAAAACACGGTCGTTTACGCAGAAAATCCCTTTTCAGCTTGTAACTGGGATCAGTTTCATATAAACTAAATTTATCAATTTGCTGAATGGAGGATGTGGATACATGAAAAAAGTAACTCGTTGGATCTGTCCCCTGATCTTCCTTGCGCTGTGCGCTGCTGTCATCTGGTTTCTGCGCCTGTTTACGGTGACAGACAAAGAGATGACATATATTGACTGGCAGTCCGCCGTCCAGATTGGGGAGGACGGTGCGGAAACGCCTTATGCACTGGACGATGCTTTCACCACTATGCCAGAGCAAGACAGGTCTTTTCGGTTTACAGCGATTTTGCCGGAAGGGCTGGGCAGCGGATATCTGATATTTGAAACTTCCGGCTTGGAACTGTCCGTATCCCTGAACGGTGAGGAAATCTATTCTTCCGCCGCTGTGCTGCCGGAAGGGACGCTCGGTATGTCGTCAGCAAATATCCCTCTCCAGGAGGATGCCACCGGGGGAACTGACAGTGACCTGTACGATTTTGGATAACATGAACACTGTGTTCCCGCCGCTTTTACGCTTTGTTCCCATTGGGGCAGATCAAGCCCAGTCGATGTCCTACGCCAATCTGTTCGGGATTCCTGCAGGAATTACCTCAGTGGCTTTTCTTCTGGCAGCCGGTTTGTTTTTATTGAGCATTGTTCGCAAAAAGGTGGAGTGGAGCCTGATTCCCTTGTCAGTGGCTCTTTTGAGTCTGACCGCCTATCGGCTGATTCCAAGCTGCGGCTATTACTTTCTGCCGGAAGCGGCGATGCGGATTTTCAGCTGGCAGGGTCTTTCCTGGCTGGCGCCTTTGGCTCTGATGGTCTATCTGGCGATGAACCGACGCCGCGATTTCTGGAAGATGCTGGGCATTGCGGCGGCATGGAGCGCCGGGGCGCTGCTGGCGGGCTATCTGATTTCCCTGGCGGGCGGATGGTATCTTTCCTATTATATCAACATGTCGGTTTCTGAGCTGTTCCAGTTTGGCATCTACAACGGTCTGCTCTACTGGTTCACCCTGTGGCTGGCGTTGGCGTGCGTGCTGATTTCGGCCTACTGGCTTATGTGTTCCTTTATGTGGCAGCAGACACAGACGCACACACTGGAAATGAAAAACCGGCTCATTCTGGACAGCTACCATGCCATTGAGCAGAAAATGCGGGACAGTGCAGCGCTCAGACATGAATTCCGACACCAGGTCACCACTTTGGATGCGTTATATCAGCAAAGGGATTTCGATGGGCTGGGCCGTTTTCTCAACGACCTGAAGCAGCAGGAAGCAAGACTGGTCCAAACACAGTTTACGGAAAACTTTACCGTCAACGTCATTTTGCAGGACGCCGCCTCTCGTGCTGTGCAGGCGAACGTCGCTTTCGACGCGCAAGTGCATATTCCTGAAGGGTTGACGATCCCGGAAAACGACCTGTGTACATTATTGATGAATATGCTGGACAATGCGCTGGAGGCATGCGGAGGGGTGAAAAAAACAGAAGATCGTTTTATCCGATTCCATGCAGAAGTGAAAAACGGCTTTCTGGCAGTCAAATGCGAAAACCGTTATGACGGCAGCTTAAAAGAAGACAGGCACGGCAGGCTGCAAACCACCAAGCCGGATGCGGAAGCCCACGGTTTCGGACTGTCGCAGATGTCCGCTATCGCGGGAAAATATCACAGCCTGCTGGATATCAGCCATTCTGAAGATCATATTTTTGTTGTGCAGACGGCGCTGAAGCTGCCCAAAGAAAAAGAAAAATGAAATGGAAAGAGCCGGAAAACATACTATTTTCCGGCTTTTTTCTATCGTTTTTCACTTGTTTCATTCCTGTCAAAGGTACGCCTTTTCATCATTTCATCCGGATCAGCTTATTGATTCATATAGCGGATAAAGGCGCTTTGAAGGGATTTATAATAAGCGCGGCCAATAGGAACGCCCACGCCGCCCCGCAGAGAAAGCTCTGTCCGGCCGATTTCTTCCACATAGGCCATGTTTACCAGATAACTGTTGTGACACCGGCAGAATTGATTCGGCGGCATTTGTCTTTCAAACTCGGTCAGGGAAAAAACACAGGTGCGGTCCCCCTCCGTCTGATGTATGATGATATTGTGGTTGTAGCTTTCAATGTATCGTATCTCCGACAGCATCAGGCTGACCGTTTTGCTGCCGATCCGCAGTACGGCAGTTTTGGGCTTGTGATTGAGTTCCCAGTCGGTACGCAGCGCAGCAGACAGCGCTTCGCGGCTGACCGGCTTTAACAGGAAGTGGATCGGCTGCACACTGTATCCCTGGGGCAGATAATCCTCGCAGCCGGTGACAAAGATGATGCTTACCCGGTCGCCGCGCCGGCGTAAGGACTGCGCCAGTTCCATACCGGTCAGACCCTCCATCTGAATGTCCAGAAGCAGCAGATCGAAAGGATTGTTTTCTGCCTCCAACAGATTTTCCAGTTCCTGTGCCGACGAAAAATCCATAATGCTGTGTTCGACGCCGATTTCGTTCAATACCTCTCGGCAGAGAGAATGCAGCTGTGCCCGAATCGTGTCGTTGTCCTCGCAGATTGCCAGTCGGTATGCGTTCATTCTCTTACCTCCTTCAGACCAATACTCTTTTGTTGATGAAATCGATGTTAAACGATAAGCATCGCATCCCCAAAACTGAAGAACCGGTATCTCTCCTTTACTGCCTCCCTGTAGGCGGCAAGCACATGCTCCCTGCCCGCCAGCGCCGACACAAGCATGACCAGCGTTGATTCCGGCAGGTGGAAATTCGTGATCAGGGCATCCAGTATCTTAAACTGATACCCCGGATAGATGAAGATATCCGTCCAGCCGCTGCATTCCTTCAGCCTTCCGTTTTCGTCAGCCGCCGATTCGATTGTCCGGCAGCTCGTTGTTCCCACGCAGATCACGCGCTTCCCATTCTCTTTCGTGCGGTTGATCTTCTCTGCTGCTGCCTTGTCAATCATATAGAATTCTGAGTGCATGTGATGGTTTTCCACATCATCTACTTTCACCGGGCGGAAAGTCCCCAGCCCTACATGGAGCGTCACATGGGCGATATCCACACCTTTATCCCGGATCTTCTCCAAGAGCTCCGGCGTAAAATGAAGTCCCGCCGTGGGCGCCGCCGCGGATCCCGGATGTTCCGCATACACTGTGTTATACCTGTCCTTGTCTTTCAGCTGATGCGTGATGTAAGGCGGAAGGGGCATCTGCCCGAGCCGGTCAAGGATCTCCTCAAAGATCCCCTCATATTCGAAGTGGATAAGACGGTTTCCCTCATCCACAATATCCACGACCTCTCCTACGAGAAGTCCGTCGCCGAAGCTGATCCTTGTTCCCGGTTTCGCCTTGCGCCCCGGCTTCACCAGTGTCTCCCACACATCGTCTGCGCCCCGCTTTAAAAGCAGGACCTCAATCTTCGCGCCTGTCTCTTCTTTTGCCCCGATAAGCCTCGCCGGGATTACCTTTGTATCATTAATGACCAGACAGTCCCCCGGGTCCAGATAGTTCACGATCTCCCGGAATACATGATGCTCCGTCTCTCCAGAATTCTTGTCCAGAACAAGGAGCCTGGAAGAAGAGCGGTCTTCGAGCGGATCCTGGGCGATCAGCTCTTCCGGAAGATCATAATAAAAATCACTTGTTTTCACTCAATTCATCCTTTCTGTCTGACAATTCTACCCAATGGGGTCAGACCCCTTTTAAAAGGGGTCTGACCCCATTCACACATTTTTCACATTTCACTGTCTCAATTCAATTCCCAGATCTTCAAGCGCTCCGAGTATCTTCTTCATCGCAGAGGTCACATCCGCCTCTTCCAGTGTCCTGTCTTTCGCACGGAATACGATCGTGTAAGCCACAGATTTGTATCCTTCTTTGATCTGCGCGCCCTCGTACAGATCAAACAGACGGAAGCTCTCCAGGTAAGCGCCGCCCTTCTTTTCAATGACTTCCTCGATCTGTCCCACAAGGATATCTTTTGGAACGACCATGCTGATGTCTCTTGTAACAGACGGATATTTTGCAATTCCGGTATACTTTCTGTCAAAGGTAGCGTAGGGCAGGATCTCCGGCATATCGATCACGGCGACATAAGCGCGCTCCCCGATGCCGTAAGTGTCTGCCACCTCCGGATGCACCTCGCCCAGATAGCCGACGACCTTGCCATCGTAGATGATATTTGCCTGGCGTCCCGGATGGAGATACGGCTTCCCGGCATTGGGATCATATTTCTCTCTGCCTTTCATGCCGATCTTCTCGAAGAATTCTTCCACCACGCCTTTCATGGTAAAGAAATCTCCATCGCCGTACATTCCGAGTGTAAACTGCATCCTCTCCTCCGGAAGCTCTGTCAGCGGCAGTGTTTTCGGAAGATAAATATTGCCCAGCTCATACAGGCGCACGTCTTTGTTTCTCCGGTTATAATTCGTAGCAAGGGATGTAAGCATTCCATTTAAGGATGTAGTCCTCATGACGCTGTAGTCCTCTCCCAGCGGGTTCATGATCTCTACCACATTACGCAGCGGAGAATCCGCCGGGATGAGCAGCTTGTCAAATACTTTCGGGCTTTCAAATGAATAGGTCATTCCCTGGCTGAATCCGCAGAATTCCGCGATATCTCTCGCCACCTGCTCGATCCTCAATTTAAAGGAGAGCTTTCCTGTAGTGGCTTCGCCTGTGGGCAGTGTAGTCGGAATATTGTCATATCCGTAGAATCTTGCCACTTCTTCCGCAAGATCTGCGAGGCGGAACAGGTCATGCCGGAAAGTCGGGGCAATGACTTCCTTTGTCTCTGCGTCATACTCGAGATCAAGCATCTTGAAATATCCGAGCATCTCTTCCTCCGGGATATCCGTACCGAGCAGCTCATTGACTTTCTGAGCGTCAAACGGTACCCGCACCGGTTCTTTCTTCTTTCCGTAGACATCCACGATCCCGCCTACGACTTCTCCTGCTCCCATCTCCTCAACGAGCTGGCACGCGCGGTCGATCGCTGCCTGCGCGTTGTTCGGGTCAAGCCCTTTCTCAAATTTCGCAGAGGCGTCTGTCCTCAGACCGATTCTCTTGCTGGACTTACGGATGTTTACTCCGTCAAAGCATGCTGCCTCGAACAGCATGGTCTTTACATCATCTGTGATCATGGAGTTCTCTCCTCCCATGATCCCGGCAATGCCGATCTCCTTCTCGCCATCGCAGATCATGAGCACGTTCTCGTCCACTGTCCGCTCCTGTCCGTCCAGTGTTGTGAACTTATCCCCGTTTTTCGCTGTCTTTACGATGATATGGTGGTCCGCAATGGTATCCAGATCATAGGCGTGCATAGGCTGACCATACTCTTCCATCACATAGTTGGTGATATCCACCAGATTATTGATCGGGCGGATTCCCACGGAAGCCAGCCTTCTCTGCATCCACTCCGGGGACGGCCCTATCTTGATGTTCCTGACCACCCTCGCGCAGTAGCGCGGGCAGAGCTCTGTATTTTCGACCGTCACTTTTACATAGTCATTTACATCCTCATTGTTTCCTGTCGCTGTCACGACCGGAGGCTTGAATTCCTTGCGGAATGTGGCCGCAGCCTCCCTCGCGATCCCGATAACGCTGAAGCAGTCCACGCGGTTGGATGTGACTTCATACTCAAATATCGCATCATCAAGCCCAAGCGCTTTTACTGCGCTCTCTCCGACGACTGCGTCCTCCGGGAAAATATAAATACCGTATTCCGGAGCCTCCGGGTACATTTCCCTGGTAGATCCCAGCTCCTCGATAGAGCACATCATGCCGCAGCTCTCTACTCCGCGGAGTTTTCCTTTTTTTATCTTCACGCCGCCTTCGACCTTCTGTCCCGGCTCATGGCCTCCCGCGACGCGTCCTCCGTCCAGGACCAACGGAATCTTATCTCCTTCTTTCACATTCGGAGCGCCGGTCACGATCTGGATCGTCTCTGTACCGATATTTACCTGGCAGACGATCAATTTGTCTGCATCCGGATGCTTTTCGATCTTGTCGATCTGCCCGATCACGATCTTGTCAAGATCTGCATCCAGCCTCTCATATCCCTCAACCTTTGTCCCGGACAGCGTCATCGCATCCGTATATTCCTGCGGGGTCACGTCAAGATCCGGAACATATGCTTTTATCCATGATAATGAAGTATTCATATCTCTAACCTTTCCTTCCTTCTATTTCCTTAATCGGTCGTTTTCTTAAAACTGCTTCAGGAACCGTATGTCATTTTCATACAGAAGCCTCATATCATCGATCTCGTATTTCAGGAGCGCGATACGTTCAAGACCCACACCGAACGCGAATCCACCGTACTCCTCCGGATCGATCCCGCACATTTCCAGCACATGGGGATGCACCATACCGCAGCCCAGTATCTCGATCCAGCCGGAGCCCTTGCAGAAACGGCATCCCTTGCCTCCGCATTTGAAGCAGCTCACATCCACCTCGGCGCTTGGCTCCGTGAATGGGAAATGATGCGGACGGAACTTTGTCTTCGTCTCCGGCCCGAACAGCTCTTTTGCAAATACCTCCAGTGTTCCTTTCAGATCCGCGAAGGAAATATTTTTGTCGATGACAAGTCCCTCGATCTGGTGGAAGGAAGGCGAGTGGGTCGCATCCACCTCATCGGAACGGAACACCCTTCCCGGCGCGATCATGCGGATCGGCAGTTTCCCCTGCTCCATCACACGCGCCTGAACAGGAGAAGTCTGGGTGCGGAGCACGATGTCTTTGTTAATGTAAAATGTATCCTGCTCGTCCTTTGCCGGATGGTCCGCCGGAATGTTCAGCTTCTCAAAGTTGTACTCATCATACTCTACTTCCGGTCCTTCCACGACCTCATATCCCATTCCGACGAAAATGCGCTCCACTTCCTCCAGCGCAATGGTATTGGGATGTCTGTGCCCCATGATATTCTTCTTTGAAGGCAGGGTGACGTCGATCACTTCTTCCTTCATCTTCTGCTCACGGATGGCTTTCTCCATCTTTGTCTTTGACTCTTCCAGAAGCGCTTCAATAGCAGCTCTCGCGTCATTGACCATCTGTCCTACCTTCGGTCTTTCTTCGGCAGAGACGTCTTTCATCCCTTTGAGGACCGCTGTCAGCTCCCCTTTCTTTCCAAGAAACCTGATGCGAACGTCATTGAGCTTTTCCGGGACATCCGCGGCCTGTATGAGCGCAGTCGCTTCCGCTTTGATCTGTTCCAGTTTTTCCTTCATCTTCCATTTACTCCTTTCCTACTACAATATATTTATGGTTAATACCCCTTACAGCCAGTAAGGAATTACC
>ERZ1090864.516-NODE-518-length-21616-cov-8.099763_pt1 | contig 21616 bp, 14 predicted proteins | sample MGYA00478479_ERZ1090864 | MGnify/ENA primary metagenome ERZ1090864 (study PRJEB33644, sample SAMEA5815743) | chicken gut metagenome | biome: Chicken; feature: Gastrointestinal Tract; material: Caecum | place: Ireland | collected 2019-01-01 | study: A study of the...
GATTATTCCTTTAAAGGCTAGCAAATGCAGAGGACACCAGTCCTCTGTAATCACTAGCTTTTAGATGGGTCACATTTCTAATAACCTATTCATTATTTCAATAATATTATATCCATACTTCTCTGCTGTAGCCCAGCCTTTTCCCATGGGATTTTCCTTCTGTCCAAGATATTCAACATAAGGAGCACAGCCTTTGGGGGAAATCAGATCAAATCTAGGGTCAACACATTCTGTCTTTAGCGTTTCTTTTGTAATCGTCGAAGATGCATAAGCTTTCATATGCTGAACTTGCGCACGTACCCCCATACGAACACCATTGCCACCATATATTGAAAAATCTGCTCCAGATGCACCTCCATCCGTTGCACCCAGTCCTGCAAAATTAAACTGTTCTATCTTTACTTGTCCGCCAAATTTTAAATACCCTGTTTCAAGCAAAGTCTGCGAAAATACAACTTCAGCTTTTATCCCCTCTTTACCTGCTTCTTCAACAAAAATCCTGCAGAAAGTTTCCAAATCGGGAGCACCTCCTTTTTTGAGTGCTTCCGCCGGATATTTTATCGGAGAGTTCTCATTATAAAAACGGACCATTTTCTCAACAGTTGTTGATGTCTTTCCTTGTATTAAATGCATTGATTCCTGCCTGATCCCATCTGGTCCGTAATAATAATCACCATGCCAACCATTCACCAGCATAGCTCCAGAACTCATATCAAAGTAGTAATACTTCCCATCTACTTCTTGTTCTCCATATCTCATTGCTCCATCCGGTCCATAATACACCCTTTTTCCAGGAAGATTGCACCAACCTATTGCCATCGCACCAGTCTGTGTATCAAAATAGTACCACTTACCATCAATAAGCTTCTGATCATACCACATCGCCCCATCTGGTCCATAATACACCCTTTTCCCCGGAAGGTCATACCAGCCGGTTATCATTGCTCCACTCTGACTGTCAAAGCAGTAAAACTTCCCGTCTATTTTCTGCTGTCCATATCTCATTGCTCCGTCAGAGCCATAATATACCCTCTTACCCGGAAGGTCATACCAGCCGGTTATCATTGCTCCGCTCTGACTGTCAAAACAGTAAAACTTCCCGTTTATTTTCTGCTGTCCATATCTCATCGCTCCATCCGGTCCATAATACACCCTTTTACCCGGAAGATTACACCAACCTATTGCCATCGCACCGGTCTGTATATCAAAGTAGTACCATTTCCCATCTATCAGTTTCTGGTCATACCACATTGCTCCATCCGGTCCATAATATACTTTCTTTTCCGGAAGGTCATGCCAACCAATTATCATCGCTCCACTTTGACTGTCAAAACAGTAAAATTTTCCATCTATTTTTTGCTGTCCATATCTCATTGCTCCATCAGAGCCATAATACACTCTTTTTCCTGGAAGGTCATACCAGCCTGTCACCATAGCTCCTGTCTGTGTATCAAAATAATACCATTTCCCGTCTATAAGCTTCTGATCATACCACATTGCTCCATCCGGTCCGTAATATACCTTTTTGCCCGGAAGATCGTACCAACCAGTTATCATTTCACCACTTTGTGTGTCAAAGCAATAGAATTTCCCGTTTATTTTCTGCTGTCCATATCTCATTGCTCCATCCGGTCCGTAATATACTCTTTTATCTGGAAGATCGTACCATCCCGTCACCATATACCCAGTACCATATTCAAAATAATACCATTTCCCGTCTATAAATTCCTGTCCTTCCGCAACTCCTCCATTTTCTGTATAGTATTTTTTCCCTATATCATCTGTAATCCACCCTGTCGTGACAGCGCCTGTACTTGTATCAAAATAATAGATTATTCCATCTATCGTCTGCTTCCCATATAACATTGCTCCATCTGGTCCATAATAAACTGTTTTTCCCGGAAGCTTACACCAGCCTGTTGCCATAGCCCCAGACTGAATATCGAAATAATACCAGTTTCCATCTATCTTCTGCTGATTATACCACATTGCTCCATCTGGTCCATAGTACACTCTTTTTCCCGGGAGATCATACCACCCCGTCACCATATATCCGGTTCCATATTCGAAATAGTACCACTTCCCATCTATGTACTTCTGATCTTCCGCATAATTACCGGTGGAAAAGTAATACCGTGTTCTCCCATTTATCACTGTCCAACCAAAATAAACAGCTCCTGAACTTGTATCGAAATAATACTTTTTCCCATCTATCTCCTGCTCTCCATAAACCATCGTACCGTCAGATGCATAATAGACCCGTTTACCAGGAAGATCATACCAGCCGGTTATCATCGCTCCGGTCTGTGAATCAAAACAATAATACTTTCCATCGATTTTCTGCTGCCCGTACCGCATTGCGCCATCAGGGCCATAATAAACTCTCTTTTCAGGGAAATCGTACCATCCTCTCACCATATAACCTGTTGTCCAGTCAAAGAAATAATACTTGCCACTGATTTGCTTCTGCCCGTAGACCTTTTGACTATTTTCATAATAGCAAGTATTCCCATAGCTGTCTGTTTCCCAGCGTCCTTTACTCAGCCCTAAATATTTAGCAATTCCGGTAGCATCCGCAACTCCCAGTTGCTTCAATCCCGCTTCAGTTGTCAAAAATCTGTTTGCATCCCCGCTGTTTGAAATAAATGCATGTTCTACAATAATCCCCGGTATACCCTGCTCTTTACAGTAAATCTGTACACCAAAATAATCAGAGATCGAACCATCTGGATAACGCTCATTAATAGTTGTATCCTTGCTGTAAATCCCTCTATCTGTCAGCCCCAATTTAACCAATTCATCCAAGATTGCCTGCCCCAGTGTATGTCCTGCCGTTCCCACCGAATATTTCCAGCTGTAATTCGGGACGATCACTTCCGCTCCATTCGCACTGGAGGAGACTGATGAATTCAAATGAAAGCTTACAAAAATCTGCGCTCCGGCAGCCGCAGCTGCCTGCACTCTTTTCTCTATACAGCCCACGCCCCAAATGCCATATGGGCATTCCGGGCCTGTCCTTGTCATATATACGGAAACTCCCGCATACTGCTCCAGCTCTTCTTTGCAATAATTCGCAATTTTCAATGTAAGTTCTTCTTCTGCCAGCCCATTGCCTCTTGCTCCTGCATCCCACGCATCATGCCCCGGATCCAGTGCGACCACGATATCACCGGAACGGGCAGAGCGTGTTTTTGAAGACGCGTCTGCGCTAAATGTACTGATCCCATTTTCAGATGCATTCTGAGCGCTTACCGCATTCAGCGCATCTGCAATACTGTCCTGTGCCTGTGTTACGCCATTTTCATCGATCGTGACCACAGATGCATCCACCTGCCGCTGTCCAGATTCTTCCACTGCACCGTCTTCTACCGGCTGGAGTTCCTCGATCCCATCGTATTTCTTATTGACTCCAAACTCAGCTTCCACGCCTGCATCTTTCAGTACAATACTCTCATTCTCTCCATCATAAAAATTCAGGCTGACTGCATGATATGTACCAGTATAGGAATCTCCGGTGTATTCCTTCTCAAATAAATATAAATGGTCTGTCTGCTGTGTAAGTCCCCACTCTTCCTGAACACCTGTCTCATTTTCGACCGTAAGAGTGACAGATTCAGCCTCGGTAATTTCCCGGTCAAAAGAAAAAACGATCCTCTGTGTCCCCGGTGTCTCCAGGTAAGGACTCTCGATATAGACAAAATTGATTTCCGCTCTCTCAGCTGCTTCCTGCTCTTCCACTGTCGCTTCAGCAGCACTGTCCGCATCTGATGAGGGAATGATATCATTTGCATTATCAGAAACATCTGTTTCTTCATTAACTATTTCCTCTGCTCCATCTGAGGACTCTTCTTTATTTATCTGCTCAGTTTCTGCCGCATCATCTTGTATTTCTTCGTTCTCTGCCGGCTGCTGTTCCTCATCTTTTACATCTGTGTTTCCCTCAGATCCGGACTGCTCCTGTCCTGATCCCTGCGCATACCCTGCGGCATTGTCATCTCCATACACTGCCTGTGCCGGTATACTTCCTGCAACCATGCAGGCAAACAAAATCCCCGCAATAAACCTCGAGATTTTCTTTTGCATTTTCCCTGTTCCTCCTGTTGTCATTTTATCTGATCAATCTTTCTGTTTATGATTTAAAAAGTAACTTTTCCGCTGTATCCGTCAAAATCAGCTCCATGGGAAGTGACGAATGCCTGTCCCTCTTCTGTCAAACGTATCCCCTCGCATCCGTACGCTTCAAGATATGTATTTATAATACATCCTACAATTTCTGTTTCCCCGGTTGTCCCCATGCTCCGGACACGGTCGCCGACAGCAGAATTAAAATCCAGATCCATTTTCTTCTCTGCCTCATTTACCGTCAGGCTCAAAAGTTCACAGTCATCTGTCAGTATCCCACTGCCTTTCAGCGCATTCCAAATATCATATTCATCATGGACTTCCACACTTTTGCTCACTATCTCAGCAGTCTGGTCATCAACATAATACACTGACACTTGCCTTAGAGTATCCGCTGGTTCATCCATCGCCTGATCTTCCGGATCTGCCTGAACATTCTGCTGCTCATTCTGATCTTTCACTTCTTCATCTTCCGGTTTTTGAACCTCTTCTTTTCTCTGTCCATCTTCCTTTTCCTTATCTGCCTCTCCGCTGCATCCCGTAAGCAGGAAAACAGTCAGACATATAATCATGACTGTACTGATAAAAAAGCGCCAAAATTTCTTCATATTATCCGCTCCTTACATTTCAATTTATACTTGCCTGATCATAACAGATTAATAATAACAAGCTATCACTTTCATTTCAATGGAAAAATTTACTCCTTTACAAGAGAATCTTTAAGAATATGCTGTTTTCTCTCGATTACCTTTTTCTTCTCATTTACACCAGATTACTGTGAAAACCTGATCTCAACATCAAATACATCAGAAGATAATTCCTTTATATTTCCCCCTGGACAATATGTCCAAAATTCAATTCATCCTAGAAAATATCATACACATATTCTGGACTCTCCAAATACAGTGCCGTTTCTTTGTCTTGAATTTTTCAAAAGACTCTGAATTATAAAATATATTCATAGCTTCACCATATTCCACATTCTGGTCTGTTGCAAACATACCAACAATACTTGTATTAAATATTCAATCAACTGACTTCGAACTTCCTGCCTTTCTCTGCTAAAAATGCTTCAGCGTCTTAAGTTGCTCTTTCAGAACCTTTGTTCCTGCTGCCATTCGGATCAGATACGGAAGGCTTTTGATCTCAGACTCTTCTTCTCCAATATATGATTCCTTTTTCTGGACTGCCATTGCAATGCGCTCTTTCTGCATATCCCGAGTTATATGTCCAATATGCTGATCTTCAGAATCCCCCTGAAGATACAGCGTGATCGAGTTTTATGTATGACAGACTCTTTCTGGAAAGCACCTTCACAACTACATAGATTATCCATTATATGTCTGCCACATTCAAAGGGCAGAAACGACTTTTCCATCATTTCCGCCCTCATCCGCACTTTAGCCTAATTTAATTGTTCACCTTCTGTAAGGTTCCTTCCCTCTTCCACCACATTTGTCAGGTGGATGATCTCATCCACTACCGTCTCATCCGGATAGATAACATATACCAGATCATTCGGCATAGAATAAGGATAATCTTCACCATCAAAGCCCGTTGCAGCCACAGACTGGATCGTCCACTCCGCCCCTGTGCTGAGCTGATATTTCACAAGAGAATTCAGCTGGCCCTGTGATATATTTGTCTCGACTCCTTCTCCCACCTGGTTAAGTATGCTTCCTGCTTTCAATAACATCGTCGGAGATAATACTTTCTTCAGCATAGCTGTGATCACCGCCTGCTGGTTCCGTCCCCTCTGGTTATCGCCGTCAACCAGGTTGTGGCGTTCACGGCAGAACGCCAGTGCCTGCTGTCCGTTGAAATGATTGTATCCTTCCGAAACCGCCATTTCATATCCTGATTCCCATCCCGTGTTAAACGCATAATCCGAATACACATCTACTCCGCCGAGAATATCTACGATCTCGATCAATGAAGTAAAGTTCAACCGCACATAATAATTAATATCCGTCTCATATAATTCCCCGAGCGTTGCCATAGAAGCGTCTATGCCATATGTCCCTGCATGGGTCAGTTTATCATTCATCCCGTCTGAAATACCCGGTATGGGGACAAAATAATCTCTCGGAGTAGTCACAAGAAGGATCTGGTATGTCGTAGGGTTCACAACTGCGATAATGTTCACATCGCTTCGTGCCGAATCCCTTCCCTCCTCATCTCTGTCGTCTCCATATACATCAAGACCGCTGATATATACGGTAAACGGCGCCTTTGTGAGGCTGTCGTCTTCCTCTGAGCCTCCGAAGTCAAGCTTTGTCTCTATCTCATGCCTGTACAGGATTTTGATCTGGTCACTATACCCTTCTACTGCCTCATCCATCAATTCGGTATACGACTGGTTATATATGATCGCCTGTACCTCTCCCGACACCAGAGCCTCGGCCTGTTCCTGGACGGATCCGTATTCTGTCATATTCAGGTCGTTAACGCCAAGCTGATCCTCAATATCCAGAACAGCTGCCTGCATATTATCCGCGCCCTGCTCAAACTGGACGCCATATACATATTCTGATGCCTCTTCCAGCGTCTCCGCCGGATCGTCTGACAATACGGCTACGACCATACTATCTACTTTAGTCCCTCCGCTTGTTATCATTGCAAACATATCATTCGTCTTCGCAACATAATATGTTCCCGCAGCAAGCACAGCGACCATCAGCAGACTGTACAGCTTACCCGGTATCCCTCTCTTTTTCCTTGCGGCCTGAGAAACAAATGTAATGCACCACAGGAAGAAGAGGACCATAGCTGCCAGTCCCAGATATTTCAAAGGGAGCATATCCAGAAGGATGACAACCCCCATAAATGCCAGGCTGACTAACGCCTGGATTACAAGACAGAAATTTCCAAACCCATTCTTTTTGGGACGCGCACTGCCTTTTCCCTTTTGTCTGTTCTTTTGTCCGGTCCTTTCAGATGTACTGCGTCTACTAGCCATTATCTAAAAATCCTTTTCTTTCTTATCTTTCGCATGAGTGCCTGGATTTCCGCTGCACCTGCGTACTTATCACTTATAAAGCGGGGATGGATAGACCCCATTCTCCACCAGTTTCCTCACTGCATCCACCACAGTTTCCCGGTCCTCTTTGTACGTCACGCCGAACCACTGGTCTTCCGACTTGAGGACTTTTACACTGACCTTTCCCGATGCGAGGAGATCTCCGATGATCGTCGGAAGCAGATACTCTGCCTTCAAATCTTCCGCAGCGGTATCATCCAGGAAACGTTCAAACCCGGAGCCCAGGATCTCAAAAAACGCCGGGGTCAGCCCCCACATATTCATGGATACGGGGGTTTCTGCATCCAGCAGCTTTACTTTGCCCGCTTCACGGAGTACAGCCTGCCCGCCGTCTTTCTCTATATTATGGGTTTCCACGATACCGGTCAGCATCCCCTGTCCGTCAACCTTACAGAGTCCTCTTGTCACTCCGCCATTGTCACTCAGCGTATTTTTTAATACAAAACTGACCATACAAATCTGTATTTTACCAGTATCCGGTATCGTTGTCAAATAATCATAAGCTTCACGGAAAGCGCTCTTCCCATAATAATCATCCGCATTGATCACCAGGAACGGGGTATCAACCACATCTTTACAGCAGAGGATCGCCTGCCCGGTCCCCCACGGTTTTGTCCTGCCAGAGAACTTTGTCTGATATTTTTCCGGGATATCATCCAGCTCCTGAAAGACGTAGTCCACATCTGCCTGCCTCTCTATCCGTTTTCCGATCACTTCCTTAAAGTCTTTCTCCAGGTCCTTTCTGATCACGAAAACGATCTTATCGAATCCTGCTTCCAGAGCGTCATGGACAGAATAATCCATGATGATCTCGCCGCCCGGGCCTACTGGCGCGAGCTGCTTGATCCCGCCTCCAAACCGGCTGCCGATGCCGGCCGCCATGATCACAAGTGCTGCTTTTGACATAATCCTCTCCTCCTTTTCTCAGGAACACCTTGTCTCTTTCTGTCTCCGCATGCCCTATGGTCTGATCTCACTCTCCGAGCCCGTCTTCTACAAGCTGTACCATTGTGCCGAGGGCATCTTCTTCATCCGATCCTTCACATATGATCTCTATCTCATCCCCACTCTTGATGCAGGAACCGAGTACACTGAGTACGCTCTTTGCATTTGCCGTCACGTCTTCATGCCTGGTCTTTTTCAGGACTGTGATCTTGCAGTCAAACTGCATCGCTGTCTTGCAGAACAGTCCTGCCGGCCTGAGATGAAGGCCTGTCGGATTCTTGATCCTGACTTTCCCCTTTACCATCCGTATCCTCTCCTTATTCTCTTTTCATATAAGCGTCCGCTAATATCTCATACAGCCTTTTTCTACTGTTCTTCCTCTCTGCCCTGGCTGCCCTGATCTCCTTCCGATGCTTTTTCCGCCAGGGTAAGCTGTACCGTCACCTGTCCGTCCTGGCTGATCCCTGCGGGAAGATTCACTTTTACAGGAATGTCATAAGTGCCCGGTCTGTCGTAGTCGCTCAGATCTACTGAAACCGCATTGCTGATGTCCAGCGTATCAAGCAGATCTTCATCCCCTGTAAACCGGAAGGTTATCTCCGCATCCGGTTCATAACTCACCTGCAGGTTCTCCGCCAGATTGTTGATCCTTATGGAGCTCACCATAAAATCAACGGAGAGCGTACCTTCCTGTTCGATCTTAACAGTAACTTTGACATTTCCCGAATTCTCATCTACCAGCTCCACGCCCTCCGGAAGATAAGGCGTAATATCCACTGACATCTCGATCGGCTCGGAAGCCCCGCTGATATCGATCACAGATGCCGGAACATCAATCTCGCTTATCTTGTCGATATCTTCGCTCCTCCCGCATACCTGGACGCTCTCCGGGGTGCTGACACAGCCGCTGTATTTATATCCTTCTGCCGGTGATCCCTCCACATCGAAAACAACCGGGATCCCTTTTACCTTCATCACTTCCACGGAAACCGAAAGCCCTTCTTCTCCCAGATTATTACTCATCTGTGTCTGGTTCAGCTCATTTCCGTTTGCGTCATACAGGACAAGCGATGCGGGAAGGACAGAATCTTCTGAGACGCCTTCTACTTCATCGACCTGCGCCACTGCCCGGTCAACCTGGTCAAGGACTGACTCCGCTCCGGTTATGGTAACCTGGTCAGGTTCCACAGAGGCATCCCCCAAAATATATCCGTCCGCCAGTTTTACTCCCTCTGTATCTACTGTCAGGGACATGACTTTCTTTCCTGATTTTTCTCTCTGGATCGTGAGATTTCTGGGAATAGCTTCCGCTGTGACAGATTCCCCGCTGAATCCGTTTATCGTGACCTCTATGGGCACAAGACGTCCTGTTGAGTCGATCTGTTTGATATCAGCCGTAGCCACGATATTATCGCTGGTCAGCTTCTGACGCACTTCACGGGTCGCATAAACCACGACGGTGACTGTCCTGTCCCCCTCTACCTGGTATACTTCCCCGGCAGATGTTATAATATCATCGTTCAGGATCTGCACCGGGATATCCCGGAACGTGCTGCTCCCTACCGGATTGTCAAAATTTACTACTATGAACCAGAGAAATACAGCAAAGATGAATGCAATGACCTTTAATCCCAAATTCGTTGTAAGCTTATATTTCTTCATCTTCTGCGCCATCCTTTCCGTATAGTAAATCTCTTCTGTTCAGACTTCCTATACTGAATCTGGCTCAGCATTTCCCTTAATTCTTCGCGTTTGATCCCGCGGGTGAGCCTGCCGCCCATAGCAGCGGAGACTAACCCTGTCTCCTCAGAGACGACGATCACGAGCGCATCACACACTTCACTCATGCCAAGCGCAGCTCTGTGGCGCGTCCCCAGATCTTTGCTGATCGACATATTATCCGAGAGCGGCAGGTAACAGGTAGCTGATGTGATCCTGTCGCCGCGGATGATCACAGCGCCGTCATGGAGCGGAGTGTTGTGCTCGAAGATATTGATCAGCACCTGGGACGACACTTTACAGTCAAGTTCAATGCCTGTCATCTCATACTCATTGAGCCGGATCGCCTGCTCTACCACGATCAGTGCTCCTGTACACACACTTCCCATCTCATAGCATGCCCGGACGATGCTGTCCGCTGTCTCGTCTGAAAAGCGCTCGTTATCCCTGTTCTTGTCAAACGGGTTAATGCTGTTGAGTATATTCTTCTCTCCCAGTTTCTCCAGCGCGCGCCTCAGCTCCGGCTGGAATACGACCACTGCCGCTATCGCCAGCACATTGATGGACTGTGCCGCAAGGAAGAGGATCGTATGCATCTGAAAGATCCATGCCACAAGGATAAAAACGCCCAGCATGATGATCCCCCGGAGGAGCATCCATGCCTTTGTATTCTTGATCCACAGCATGATCTCGTACACGATCACCGTAATGATCAGGATCTCAATGATATCCATTATCTGGATCTTTGGGAAATACATACCATGTGTATAATTGTCGATGAAATTTCTCATCCAGCCTAACATACTGTGCCACCGCCTCGCTTACTCGGTCTTCTCCTTATCAATGCCTAATTCTTTGCTCAGGCTCCTTGTTAGGAGAATGTCCTCTGTATTTCTGTTGCTGCTTCCTGTATCTTCTGTAATATGCTTTACCTGTTTCTCCGGCGCAGATACTCCGACCTTTGGGATGGCCTTCACATAATAGTAGTATTCATCGTCCTCAAACTGGATATTCTCAGTCCGCGAATAATCCACCGAGAAGAAAAGGAATTCCAGCACTAAGCCCAATATGATGCCAAGCACTGCACTCGCCGCGATGGACACATAAGAAATATGCCCTTCCAGCACTACATTCCCCGCCGCCGCAACAACCAGGCAGACCACAGAACCTGATGCGGAAGCGATCTTCCACGCATTGCTGACAGCGCGGCTGCGGACTACATTCACTACGAGGATCCCGATCACTACTGCCATGATCATAAGCCACATTTCTTTATTCCCGAGCACCTGCTTTGTAAAGCCGGTAAGGCTTGCCGCAATACCGTCCGCGTCCGCACTCTTTAATGCTGCCGCGGATCCTTTTACAAAATCTACCATATAATAAGATATCACGCCGCACACCGCCGGTACGATCCATACCGGAGTCCCCATAAGCCCGAAAGCGACCGGGATCACAAAGGGGATCTTCAGCCCGAACGCCAGGGCCGCGATCAGGACCAGCCATGCCTTTTTCGGTGTGAACCTGAAATAAAAAATATACATCAGGAGGAAAATAACCGCGGATACGAGCGCGATCGGCAGCGACAGCGCATAAAAATGCACCAGTATCAGCACAGTTGCCGCCATTACCATAATGATCATCGGGAGAAAAGTACAGATTACGGACAGCCCGACCGTACAGAACACGGATGATGCCATCTTCATGAACCCAATGTTATAATTGATCAGCCCAAAAAGAAGGAGTCCCAACAGGAACTGGATCCCTTTCAGTATATAGACTGAATATGATGCATAGAGTCTCTGCAGTTTTTCTCTCCAGACTAATAATGTACTCATGATCTGTATATCTCCTTTTTCTTACTCATTTTTTCAAGGCGCGTTATATCCCGTAAATATTTCTTTACCCTCTGCTTGGCGCGGATATGCTTTTTGGAATAAAAATTCCCCGCTCCAATGCCATACAGGATCACAAGCACCAGATAGAGCGCCAGCGCGACTGCCACCAGGAAGATCAGACGCATGATAGTGATCCCTTCCAGGAGAGACTCCCCGAAACAGAGAAAGAGGATCCCGCCGAGCAGGACATACCCTGCTGTGATCCAGATCAGGGTGATCCATGTATTCAGGCTGGCATAGTCTTTCTTATAATAACCAGTGATCTTAAAATCTTCCTCGCCGTACTCTTTTTCATAAACCGCGGCCTTCGTCATCAGGCGTATCTTTCTCTTATCCAGCATAACGCTTTTACACGTCCTTCCTATGTACTTAGCTTCTTCTTAAATTCAGTCCATTATGTTTTAGTATATCATACAGTCAGAGGCCTTGTCCAATGCTTATGGTCAAAAAGTAGACATTTCGGCATCCCGCTTTTTTGAGCATTTTTGCCGCTTTTTCAACCGTTGCGCCCGTTGTATAGATATCGTCTATGAGAAGAGCTTTTCCGCACGCATCCCATCTCCGGGACACTGCGAAAGCCCCCTGGAGATTGGCTGCTCTGCCGTCCGGGCCCAGCTTCTTCTGGGGCACGGTTTTCCTGATACGGAAGAGGACATCCGTCCGGCATGGTATCCCGGTCAGGTCTGAGAGCTCCCTCGCGATCACTTCTGACTGATTGAACCCTCTCTGCCGTTTTCTGGACGCATGAAGCGGGATGGGGATGATCTCATCGATCCCCCAGTCCCGGATCTGGCCCCCGTACTGCCGCGCAAGCTCACCGGCAAAGATCCTTCCCCAGCTCCTCTTATTCTTGTATTTAAAACGGTAGACAGCGCCGGATACGGGATCCGCATGGAGCCACAGCCCTCTTCCCTGGTCAATGGCGGACCTCCGGCGCGCGCAGGTCTGGCAGTACTCCTGCGTCTCATCCCTGAGAGGCTTGCCGCAGTGCATGCACCGTGGCTCGCTGACACAGATGATCTTCTTCCTGCATGCCGCGCAGATCCCTTCTGAGGACAGCTTCCCGCAGAACGGGCATACCGGCGGATAGAGAAGATCCAGGAGCCTGCCTGCCAGGCTGCCCGGCAGTTTTCCCACGCCGCTCTTCTGCCTCCGCCCCTCTATCTGCCCCTCTATATTTAAATACGGTCTCGGAATTCCCGTATCCTCTCCGCCAGGCTCGTATACCTTGCCTGCTCGTTTTTGTTTTGTATCATTTCCTGAAATACTGTATCACTCCCTATGATAGTGAGGCACTTTTTCGCCCTTGTCACCGCTGTATACAGCAGGTTCCGGTTGTAGAGAAGCCTTGGGCCCTGGAGGAGCGGGATGATCACCGCCGGATATTCGCTTCCCTGAGACTTATGCACGGTAATGGCATAGGCAAGCTCCAGCTCTTCCACTGCGTCAAATCCATACTTCACCCTGCGCCCCTCGTCAAACTCTACCTCTATGTTCTCTGTGTACTGGTTGATCTCCCTGATCACGCCCATATCTCCGTTGAACACGCCCACGCCTTTGTCCACAGTAAGGCCGAACTTCGTCGTAACCTCCCACTCCAGCTGGTAATTGTTCTTGATCTGCATGACCTTATCCCCTTCCCGGAACAGACGGCCGTTGATCTCCTGCTCCGCTTTCTTCGGATCCTGGGGATTCAGGTAACGCTGAAGGATCGTGTTCAGCCGTTCGACTCCCAGGAGCCCCTTCCGCGTAGGAGTCATGACCTGGATCTCACTGGGCTGGGCGCCCACATACCTGGGCAGCTTCTTCTGGATGAGCATAATAGCCACCCCGATGATCGTATCCGCATCCTGGCGCCGCAGGAAGAAGAAGTCCCGGCTTTTATTGTCGAGGACTACCGGCTCCCCGGCATTGATCTTATGCGCGTTCACCACAATATCGCTCTCCCCTGCCTGGCGGAAGATCCGGGTCAGGGTCACCACAGGGAAGCACTCCGAGGTGATAATGTCTTTCAGCACACTTCCCGGCCCCACCGAGGGAAGCTGGTCCACATCCCCGACCAGCACCAGCCTCGTCCCCGGCACGACTGCCGAGAGCAGGGCGTGCATCAGAGGCAGATCCACCATGGACATCTCGTCAATGATGATCACGTCCGCTTCCAGGGGATTCTGACGGTTCCGCATAAATCCGCCCACACTGTCCGTCTCCTCCGGATTTACATTTACTTCCAGGAGCCGGTGGATAGTCTGCGCCTCATAGCCCGTGGCTTCGGTCATGCGCTTCGCCGCGCGTCCGGTGGGAGCAGCCAGCAGGATGCTCATGCCCTCGCTGTCAAAAAAGCGGATCATCGTATTGATGGTGGTCGTTTTTCCGGTACCGGGGCCGCCGGTCAGGACGAGGAGCCCGTGCTTGATGGATTCGATCACCGCCTTATGCTGCATCGCGTCCAGCTCGATCTGCTCGGTCTCTTCCACCTTCCTCAGTCTCCGCTCCATCATATCTTCCGGCATTTCGCAGTCAATATTCAGGTCATGGAGCATTTTCGCCGTATTCAGCTCCAGATAGTAATAGTGAGCAGGATAGATCCTGATCCCGTCCTCGCCTTCTTTCATCACAGTCTTTTTCTCAATGCACAGGTCCATCACATGTTTGCTGATATCCTGTATCTCCACGCCGAGCAGCTCGCCTGCCCGGCGGACGAGCACTTTCTCCGGGAGATAGATGTGTCCCTCTCCCACCGCCTGCTGCAGCGTGTAGAAAAGCCCGCTCTTGATCCGGTAATCAGAATCCGTATGTATCCCGATGCGCGCGGCGATCTCGTCAGCCGTCTTAAATCCCACACCCTCTATATTATCTGCCAGCTGGTAAGGATTCTCTTCCAGAACTTTGTATACACGCATACCGTAATACTGGTATATCTTCGCGGCAAGTCTGGTGGAGATCCCATATTTCTGGAGATAGATCATCGCCTTGCGCATGTCTTTCTTCTCTTCCACCTGCTCTGCGATCTCTCTTGCCTTGCGCTCGCTGATCCCTTTGACTTCCGCCAGGCGCTCCGGCTCCTCTTCGATGATCCGGAAGGTGTCCTCTTTAAATTTCTTTACGATCCTCCCTGCAAGGGCAGCCCCCACGCCTTTGACCGCACCTGAGCCGAGATATCTCTCGATGGACACCAGGTCCTCAGGTTCTTTCACCACATGGGATGACACTTTGAGCTGCGTTCCGTATACATTGTGGTTCACATACTCACCTGTCAGCTCCAGCATTTCCCCTTCATTGATAAAATTAAAATTTCCGACGCAGGTCACTTCCCCGTCATCGTTTTCCAGATGAAAGACTGTATATCCGTTTTCTTCATTCCGGAACACGATGTGCCCCACATATCCTGTGACTGTCTCCATTGCCTTCCCTTCTTACCTTCTCTTCCTGCCGCATTACATCAGAACAGGGATGCGCTATCCAGCTCTGCTAAATAGCCCACATCCCTGTCGATCACCCACTCAACTTTTCCGTCTCTTCTCCTGAGCCAGAAGTTCCTGTCCGCTCTCCCGTGCCCGGAGTTTCTCTCTGTTTCTCTGTATCAGAAGTCTTTTCTGCCGCTCATAAATTCCACGAACTGTCCTGTCCCGATCGCCACGACCTTCATCGGATCTTCCGCTGTCATGGTATTGATCCCGGTCTTCTCCTCGATCAGCTCCTCCAGGCCACGGAGCATCGCGCCTCCGCCTGTCAGGACGATCCCCCGGTCCAGGATATCCGCGGACAGTTCCGGCGGCGTCTGCTCAAGGACAGATATGACCGCCTCCACGATCTGACTGGTCGCTTCCCTCAAAGCTTCCTCAGTCTCAGATGAAGTCACTGTCACCGTCTTCGGCAGCCCGGTCACAAGGTTCCTTCCCCTGACTTCCATCGTCTCCTCCTCCACAAGAGGATATGTTGTCCCAATCTTGATCTTGATATCTTCTGCTGTCCGCTCTCCGATCAGAAGATTATGTTTCTTGCGCATATAGCGGACGATCGCCTCGTCAAAATCGTCTCCCGCCACTTTGATCGAGGTATTCACTACCGTGCCTCCCAGCGAGATCACCGCGATATCCGCAGTACCGCCGCCGATATCCACGATCATGTTCCCACAGGGCTTCGCGATGTCGATCCCGGCTCCGATCGCCGCTGCCACCGGCTCTTCGATCAGATGGACTTCCCTTGCCCCTGCCGCAAATGTCGCCTCTTCCACGGCTTTCTTCTCTACTTCCGTCACGCCGCTGGGCACGCAGATACTGATCCTCGGCTTTTTAAACGTACGCTTCCCAAGTGCTTTCTGGACAAAATACTTGATCATCTTCTCGGTCACTGTATAATCTGAGATAACACCCTGTCTGAGCGGACGGACCGCAACGATATTGCCCGGCGTCCGCCCCAGCATCATCCGGGCTTCCTCGCCGATGGCTTTTATCACATTCGTATCCCGGTCAAAGGCGACCACAGAAGGCTCTTTCAGTACTACACCTTTGCCGCGCACATAGACCAGCACGCTTGCGGTTCCCAGATCGATCCCGATATCTACCGACATATTCAATTCTCCCTTCTAAATCTTCATACTCTTTCCCGTGTATCTTTCTCCCCTATGGGTTCTCATCTTTTCCCTGTAAAACGGAATCAGACAGCTTCCCTCTCTGCTGTCTGTCCGCATAACCAGTATAATCGACTTTACAGAAAATGGAAAGACCTTTTTCATTTTTTTGCAGCAGTTCAATCATCAGGCTGAGCGCCCGCCAATGAGGAAAACAGCGGCGGCAGCCGCGATCAGCACGTCAGTGCGGTTTTCCGAATGGCGCAGCTGAACTGCTACTGCTTCTTCAGCATAGCATCTATATATTTCCCTGTATAGGACTTTTCATTCCGCGCCACTTCTTCCGGAGTCCCGCAGGCGACCACTGTGCCTCCCCGGTCTCCGCCCTCCGGACCGATGTCAATGATATAGTCCGCAGTCTTGATCACATCCAGATTGTGTTCGATGACGATCACAGTGTTCCCGTCTCCGGACAGTCTCCTCAAGATCTCTGTCAGCTTGTGCACGTCCGCAAAATGCAGCCCTGTCGTAGGCTCGTCCAGGATATACACTGTTTTTCCTGTGCTCCTCTTGCTCAGCTCGCTGGCCAGCTTGATCCTCTGCGCCTCGCCTCCGGACAGCTCCGTAGACGGCTGCCCCAGCCGGATATAGGAAAGCCCCACATCATTCAGCGTCTCCATCTTCCTGCGGATGCTGGGGACATGGTCAAAGAACTCCAGCGCCTCCTCCACTGTCATGTTCAGCACATCGTAGATCGTCTTGCCTTTATATTTCACTTCCAGGGTTTCTCTGTTATACCGTTTTCCCCCGCACACCTCACAGGGCACGTACACATCCGGCAGGAAATGCATCTCAATCTTTAAGATCCCGTCTCCGGCGCAGGCTTCACAGCGCCCGCCTTTGACATTGAAGCTGAACCTGCCCTTCTTATATCCCCGTGCCTTGGCGTCGGGAGTCGCCGCGAACAGATCCCGGATCAGATCAAACACTCCGGTATAGGTCGCGGGATTGGATCTGGGCGTCCGCCCGATGGGCGACTGGTCGATGGCAATGACCTTATCCACCTGGTCAAGCCCCAGGATCTTCTTATGCTTCCCAGGGATGGTCCGGGCGTGGTTCAGGTCATGGGCCAGCTTCTTGTACAGGATCTCATTTACAAGAGAACTCTTCCCGGATCCGGATACGCCGGTCACGCAGGTCATCACGCCGAGCGGGAAATCTACGTCTATATTTTTCAGATTGTTTTCCCTTGCCCCGGCTACTTTCAGCCAGCCCGTAGGCTTTTTACGCTCCTCCGGCACCGGAATCCTGATCTTGCCTGATAAGTATGCCCCTGTAATGGAGTTTTTATTTTTCATGATCTCTTCCGCATTTCCCACGGCGACCACTTCTCCGCCGTGCTCCCCGGCTCCCGGTCCGATGTCCACGATATAATCCGCCGCCAGCATGGTATCCTCATCATGTTCTACCACGATCAGCGTATTGCCGAGATCCCGGAGATGCTTCAGAGTGGCGAGCAGCTTGTCATTGTCCCGCTGGTGGAGCCCGATGCTGGGCTCGTCCAGGATATAGGCCACTCCGACCAGCCCGGAACCGATCTGGGTCGCAAGCCGGATCCGCTGCGCCTCACCGCCGGAAAGCGTCCCCGTAGCGCGGGCAAGCGTCAGGTAATCCAGCCCCACATCCATCAGGAATTTGATCCTTGCCCTGATCTCTTTTAAGATCTGCCCCCCGATCAGCATCTGCGTCTCGGTAAGTTCCAGCCCGTCCATAAACTGCTGGAGCTTCTCGACAGACAGGGCAGTCACCTCCGCGATATTCTTCCCACCGACCGTGACCGCAAGGGCTCCCGGTTTCAGCCTCTGTCCTTTGCAGGCGGAGCAGGGGGTGATGTTCATGAACGTCTCATACTCCGCTTTCATTGTCTCCGAGCCGGTCTCCCGGTAACGGCGCTCCACATTTTTGATGATTCCTTCAAAGGCAACGTCATACACGCCCTCTCCCCGCTGCCCTTTATAGAACACCTTCACGGACTTTCCGTTTGTCCCGTGGATGAGGACATCATGGATCTTTTTCGGATATTTCTCAAACGGCGTGTCCAGGTCAAACCCGTATTCCCTGCAGAGCGCATCCAGGATCGCCCGGGTAAAACTGTTCTTATCCGTACAGGACTGCCATCCCAGCACTGCGATCGCGCCCTGATTGATGGAAAGGGACGGGTCCGGGATTATCAGCTCCTCGGAAAATTCCATCTTATATCCAAGTCCGAAGCATTCCGGGCAGGCGCCGAAAGGATTGTTGAAGGAAAAACTCCTCGGCTCGATCTCCTCGATGCTGATCCCGCAGTCCGGGCAGGAAAAGCTCTGGCTGAAATTCATCGGTTCCCCGCCGATCACATCCACCACCAGAAGTCCTTCCGCCAGGTGCAGCACATTCTCCACGGAGTCTGTCAGACGTTTCTCAATGCCCGGTTTTACGACCAGGCGGTCCACGATGATCTCGATATTATGTTTGATATTCTTGTCCAGCGCGATATCCTCGGACAGTTCGTACATATTCCCGTCGATGCGCACGCGGACGTACCCGCTGCGCTTCGCCTTTTCCAGCAGCTTCGCGTGGGTTCCCTTGCGCCCCCTCACCACAGGCGCGAGGAGCTGGATCTTCGTCCGCTCCGGCAGAGACATGATCTGATCCACCATCTGATCCACAGTCTGCTTCACGATCTCCCGCCCGCATTTCGGGCAGTGCGGGATCCCGACCCTGGCATAAAGGAGGCGGAAATAGTCGTAGATTTCTGTCACAGTTCCTACCGTGGAACGGGGATTGTGGTTCGTTGATTTCTGGTCAATGGAAATCGCAGGCGACAGCCCTTCAATGCTCTCCACATCCGGCTTCTCCATCTGTCCCAGGAACTGCCGGGCATAAGAGGACAGGGACTCCATATACCGCCTCTGCCCCTCCGCATAGATCGTGTCAAACGCAAGGGAGGACTTTCCCGATCCGCTCAGGCCCGTCAGCACGACCAGCTCATCGCGCGGGATATCCACATCTATATTTTTCAGGTTGTTCTCGTTCGCACCCCGGATCCTGATATACTGCCGGGCATCCATCTTTGTTCCCATGTATCTTCTCTGTTTCCTTCCTAATGTTCTATATCATTGAGCACTTTTTTCAGCTCTACCAGCTTGTCACGCAGCTCCGCGGCTGCCTCGAAGTTCAGCTCCGCAGCTGCTTTCTTCATCTGCTTGGTCATGTCCGCGATGAGTTTTTCCAGTTCCTTCGCGCTCATGGACTCCGGATCCTTCTCCAGGCGCATCTCCTCTGCCGCCACCTTCTTCGAAATACTGATCAGGTCGCGGACAGATTTTTTGATCGTCTGGGGAGTGATCCCATGCTCTTCATTGTATTTCATCTGGATCTCGCGGCGGCGCTTCGTCTCATCGATCGCCATCTGCATGGACTCTGTGATCGTATCCGCGTACATGATAACATGCCCTTCTGCATTTCTCGCCGCGCGGCCGATCGTCTGGATCAGCGATGTCTCCGAGCGCAGGAAGCCCTCTTTGTCTGCATCCAGGATCGCCACAAGTGTGATCTCCGGGATGTCCAGACCTTCCCTCAGAAGATTGATGCCCACCAGCACATCGAAAACATCCAGCCTCATATCCCGGATGATCTCTGTGCGCTCAAGGGTATCTACATCTGAGTGGAGATATTTCACCCGGATGCCCACCTCGCGCATATAATCTGTCAGATCCTCTGCCATGCGTTTGGTCAGCGTGGTCACAAGGATCTTGTTTTTCTTCGCCACTTCTTTGTTGATCTCGCCGATCAGATCGTCGATCTGCCCTTCCACCGGACGCACGGAAACTTCCGGATCGAGCAGCCCTGTCGGGCGGATCACCTGCTCCGCGCGCAGCAGCTCATGATCTTCCTCATATGGTCCGGGCGTAGCTGATACAAACAAGACCTGATTTATCTTACTCTCAAATTCTTCAAAATTCAAGGGGCGGTTGTCCTTCGCCGACGGGAGCCGGAAACCGTAATCCACCAGCGTAGTCTTCCGCGACTGGTCTCCGTGGTACATCCCTCCGATCTGCGGGATCGTCTTGTGGGACTCATCGATCATCATGATAAAATCATCCGGAAAATAATCGATCAGCGTGTACGGCGGCTGCCCCGGCGCAAGCCCTGCCAGGTGCCGGGAATAGTTCTCGATCCCGGAACAGAATCCCGTCTCTTTGAGCATTTCTATATCAAAGTTCGTCCGCTCCGCGATGCGCTGCGCTTCCAGAAGCTTGTCCTGACGCTTGAATTCCTTCACGCGCTCGTCCAGCTCTTCCTCGATATCATGCACCGCGCGCTTGATATTCTCTTTATCCACCACATAGTGGGACGCCGGGAAGATCGCCACATGCTTCAACTCATCTTTGATCTCTCCGGTCAGGATGTCGATTTCCGTGATCCGGTCCACCTCATCTCCGAAAAACTCGATCCGCACTGCTGTCTCGCTCTCGTATGCGGGGATGATCTCCAGCACATCTCCGCGCACGCGCAATGTTCCGCGGTGGAAGTCCATGTCATTCCGGTCATACTGGATCTCGATCAGCTTGGCCATGACTTCATCCCTGTCCTTGATCATGCCCGGGCGCAGGGAGATCACCATGTTCTGATAGTCCACCGGGTTTCCCAGACCGTAGATACAGGACACGCTGGCAACAATGATGACATCGCGGCGTTCGGTCAGCGCCATGGTGGCGGAGAGACGGAGCTTGTCGATCTCATCGTTGATGGAGGAGTCCTTGGCGATGTAGGTGTCGGAGGAGGGGACGTAGGCCTCGGGCTGGTAGTAGTCATAGTAGGAGACAAAATATTCCACTGCGTTATCAGGGAACATCTCCTTGAATTCTCCGTACAACTGAGCGGCCAGTGTTTTATTGTGGGCGATGACCAGCGTTGGCTTGTTCAATGCCTGGATCACATTGGCCATCGTGAAAGTCTTCCCGGAACCCGTAACCCCCAGTAAAGTCTGGCATTGATTGCCTTCCCTGAACCCTTTTACAAGCGCCTCGATCGCCTGCGGCTGGTCGCCGGTGGGCTGATACGGGGCCTTTAAAACGAATTTATCCATAGCAAAATCTTCTCCTTAGCTTTGCCCATCTTTTCAGGGCATAATGGTATACCCGGAGGGTGCTCCTTTGTGACTTTTGATGCCGTGCATACAGGAAAACTGCCAGTGACAGTTTTCCTGTAACGTTCAATATCAGCCACCCTCAAAAAAATCATTCGTAACGAAAATGTCAAAATAATAGCCTTATAGGACAC
>ERZ1090864.519-NODE-521-length-21439-cov-18.401609_pt1 | contig 21439 bp, 24 predicted proteins | sample MGYA00478479_ERZ1090864 | MGnify/ENA primary metagenome ERZ1090864 (study PRJEB33644, sample SAMEA5815743) | chicken gut metagenome | biome: Chicken; feature: Gastrointestinal Tract; material: Caecum | place: Ireland | collected 2019-01-01 | study: A study of the...
GCGTCAGATCCGTTCGCCTGCACCGTGATCTGGATGGCACCAGAAGATATCGTGACACTCGCCCCACCCTGGGCGCCTCCCTGCGCCGGTTCCACCGACGCGGGCGGCGTAAACGGGATGAGCTTCCCAGGGTCTCCGACAAAGCCACCGTCTGCATGGGATTCCGGAGTCACACCGAGCTTTTCACCGGTCTGTTCCCACAGGCTGATGGCCCGCTTGCGCCGAGCCGGATCAAACGGAATGACGGCTTCCGGCCAGCCCTCTTCTGCGAGCCAGGAGAGCTGCTTGCCTTGCACAATACCGCCAGCGGCGTTATGTCCTACTGGATATTCCGATTTTCTCGTGCCCCCAACTTCATCAACCGTAACAACGACTCGCCTCGGACTAGTTAAGAGGTCCAACGCGGATCTAGCCTCGGCTATGCCGTCCAACTGCACATTTGTGTTTTGTGTTCGATCTTTGGCCGTATCATCAAGTTCTTTATTCGCTTCGGCAGTATCCGCAACGGCTTTAATATTGGCTTGTGCCGTCTGCCCAATTTGCGCACCAATATTTGCGCCATTCGTAAGTACATCGATGGTTTTGCTTACAGACACACTTCCACCATCACCAGCAGCGTTTTTTACAGCTTCATCAATGCTTTCGCTGCCGCCAGCAAGCGTCACAGCACCCGTCGTAGCATCAACATTAACCTTCAGGCCTTGAATCGTCACGTTGTCCGGGAATTGCTGCTTTAACTGCTCAATGGCAGTCGGCACATCCGCGCTTGTTACGGCGTTGATCAACGCCCGCTGCACATCTGCACCGAGCCCAGACAAAGAATCGACCAGGCTGTTGCTCAACGTGACGCCAAATCCACTCAAAACAGTACCAAGGGAATTCGCGTCCAGCTGGATCCCGGAGAGCACAGTTGCCAACAATGTCGCGACTCGTGCCTGCATTTCCGGCTCAACGGCCGCAAGCTCTTGGGCAAGCGCGTCGCTCAGATTGATGCCAACTCCAGCAAAAGCCTGCGCCACTTGATCCGAGTTAAGCTGGCTCCCGCTTGAGAACATCGCATAAATAGCATCAATGCTCGTTTGCACATCAATACTAGCTTCTCCAAGCGCGTCCGCGAGGGAAGACCCTGCCTTGATGCCAACGTTGCGCATCAGCTCTTCAAGGCGCTCCCCGCCGAGCGACGTCGCTTCCTCAGCGTCTTTAAAGATGCCGTCCTCAAAGATTTTCCCAGATGACATTTCCGCGCCGCGAATCATCTGCATAAAGGCTTCAGAAACATTGCCTTCGTTTTGTTTATAGAAGTCTTCCATCTGCTTACGAAAATCATCGTTTGTACCGAGAATCATGCCGGCGTAATCCATCGCGTGCGTGGTGTTGCCGGACATCATTTCTGTTCTGAAAGCTTCCTGCATGCCATTCACGAATTCCTTCGGCGGAACCTGTCCTGCATCAAACCAGTCATCTGCATAACTGTAGATTTGGTTTGTAAAGTCGTCGTCAAGGCTCTGCGTGATTTTCTGCATATTTTCCTGAGAATAACCGGTTAGAGTTTTAATACCAGCGTTATTCATCGTTCCAACATCTTTTAGGGCACCGTACAGACTTGTCGTCCACATGTCACTGTTCATCAATTCGCTCAATGTGCTTTTCATGGAGGAATCAAAATCATTACTGACAGCTGAAATTTCCTTTTCATAACTCTGCTGGAGCGTTTCATAACCCTTCATGACCGTTCCGATGGAATCCGTCGCATATTGCTGATTTGCGCTACGAGTGGCATAATCCATCATATCGTTATATTTGGAATCGGAAAGAAGTCCTTGCTGTTTCAGACCGGCTAGCTCCGCCATACTTTGTGCAGCAGCGTTATTCGTTGCCTCTGAGTCGGAAGAAATTCTATCTCCGATGGCACTCATCAGATCCCCAAAACTTTCAGGCGTCAAACCACCCTCAGCACCATGCAATGTGTTTTGTTGGATACGGTTGAGCTTGGCTTCATCCTGTGCCTCATTGAACTTATCGACGGCATCTTGCATCGGTTTGAGGTACTTGTTTGTGATATTCTCGACCTCATCGGGAGAAAGCTCTCCATCTGCAAAAGCGCTCGCTACTGCTTCAGACAATTTAGCGCCCATATCAGAAAAGTTAGATTCAAGAGAGCTGTAGTATGTGTTGCTGAGTTTGGAAAGCGTCTCGTTACCCCAGCTTCCGCTTTGAGCTACCATGTCAATAGCCAAAGAGGTCGTATAGTGCTGCTGATTGATCATGTCGAGTGCATTCTGTACATACGACTCTACATCACTCTTGAACCCTTCTTGCTCATCAACAGTCAATTCAAGCCCAATCGACGCTTTCCAGTTCGTCTTGTCGAGACTTTGTTCAAGGTCTTCGAGCGACTCACGGAAGTTATCGACCTTCTCGGCGTTTTCGTCGATTTCATCAAGCTTCATCGTGAATTCCGTCTTTGTCAGGCGATCCGCCACATCGGCGACTTCCTCCGCGGAGAGCGTAATATTCCCGAAATGCTCTTTTTTATCCATATCAAGCATGTACTCATGGTATGCTTTCACGGCCACTACCGTCGCCGTAACGCCGGCCGCCACAAGACCTAAAATGCCAGGAAGCTTCGAGGAAATCGAGCTCCACTTGGAGGTGGACTTTGCAGCGGAAGCCATCGCATCAGTAACCGTCTGAGTCGCGTTCGAAACGCCGGAAATGGAGCCTGTAACGGCTTCAGCAGTACTTGAAACGGCCTTTGCGTTTTTCCGCATATCACCAACTTTTTTGATGATCTTGCTGATCCCGCTAAGCAGCGGGCTGAACGTTTTAATCGCCGGCCCTGCAAGCGCGGTGCCGCCAATAACGCCGAGGATGGTTCCTTTTGCACCATCGCTCAGCTCCGAAAATGCGTTGACTAGTTTTGTTACAGCCTCGGCGCCCTTCGTAACGTAAGGCGCCAATACTTCGGAAATCGTAATACCGGCTGTCTCAATCGAGCCCTTCATTTCCTCAATTGCGCGGCCAGTATCTCCCATCTGGCTTTCCGCCATGCGCGATGCCGCATCTGCGTCTGACGCTGCATCCACATATGTCTGCATACCAGACGCGCCTTCATTTGCGAGAACGATCGCCGCACGGATAGCATCGGAGCCAAAGATTTCATTGAGAGCTGCATCTCGATCTCCAGAACTCAATCCAGACAAAGCGTCCTGCAGATTCTGCGCAATTTCCTGCGCACTCAACAAGTTATCGTTGCTGTCTCGCACCGAAATTCCGAGCTCTTCCATTTTCTTCTTGGCAGCGTCGGTCGGTGCAGTAAGCCGCTGCAGCATCGTTTTGAGAGATGTACCAGCGTCAGAGCCCATAATGCCGGCGTCCGCGAAGGCTGCCAAAGTAGCTGTCGTCTCTTGGACGTCCCAGCCGGAATTTTGCGCGACTGTACCGACCTGCGACAGGCCTTGCGTCAAGTCGGAAACATCCGCGCTCGACGCCGCAGCGGCGCCGGCCAGCGCATTGACCGCTTCGCCTGAACGTGATGCCGATAAATCGAATGCACCCATCGTCTGGACCACCGTGTTTGCAGCATCTGCAAGGTTCATTCCAGACGAGGCTGCCAGATCCATTGTGGACTGTAAAGCACCGCCCTGAATGTTCGCTTCCGTCATGCCGCCTTTGGCAAGCTCAGTCATAGCTTGTGCCGCCTCTGACGCCGAGAAGATGGTCTCTTGCCCCATGTCCAGCGCGAGCTGTTTAAGATTTCCCATCTGGGATGCGGGCATATTCAATGCACCTGCAACCTGAGACATCGCATTCTCAAAGCCAATGCCAGTGTTGATAGCTGCCGCTCCGGCGGCTATCACAGGCGTCGTGACGCCAAGGGTTAACGCATCGCCAACCTTTCCAATCTTTTCACTGGCAGTCTGGAATCCGTCTGCGACTCTTTGATACGTTGGAGTGGCGTCGAGTTTCTCCTGCAGCGTTTCATTCTGCTTTTCCAAAACCTGAAGTCCATCTCCAGCGCTTTTGGCAGCCTGTGAATACGCTGCAAATTTGCTCGTTGCACTATCAAGTTCACTTGATGTTTCTTGAATGCTTTTTGCAACATTTTTTTGGGAAGCTCTATGTTCATCGAGAGCTTTTGAGAGACTGGTGATCTCAGCCTGATTTCCGGCCTTTTTCGCAGCATTGAGCTGTGTCGTTGTTTCACGAATCTGCGCTGATACATCTCTTTGATTTGCATGCAGCGACTTTAACTTCTTCTGTAGATCCGTCATGCTGGTCCCATATTGATCAGCCGATGACTTTGCAGAAGAATACTTCTGCTGTGCCTGCGAAAGGACACTGCTCAAATTTGTCTGGATCTTTTTCAGCGATTTTGCGTCTGTCCCTACAGAAGAAATCGCTTTCTCGTATGTTTTCGCCTTTTTCTGGACAGCTTCCAGCTCCTTATCGAGCTTTTCTATGCCGCCTTTTGTTTCATCCGTAAACTTTCCGGTAATATCAATTATAAATTCTTCCCCGCCAGCCATCCCCAGTTCACCACCTTATTTAGACTTGGATTTCTTTTCCGTAAGCTGCCCAGTTCTGAGCATCCATTCGGTCAGTGCGTTCGTCGTTATGTCACCGACACCGGATTCCTCCATCACCTGCATGGCCGCAAGTTGGAAAATACGCTCCCTACGACTCCAGGTTAAAATTTCTCCGGCTGGTTTACCCGTTGCAACGCACAAGCGCGCCACGGTCCACGCGACTGCACTGACACGTATTAGTTTTTTGCGTAATCGAGTTCATTGTTGTTATCAGACTCATTTTCGCCGCCAACATCATCCGGATAGGACATTTCGATGATTTTTTTCATCACATAGGTCTTTTCGCCCGCTTTTAAGATCATGTTGATGGCCTGTGCACCTTCATTACCCTGCGAGAAAACGACTTCCGGATGGCGGTCCTGCAGCGCGCGGATATACGTGCGATTGTTCCACAACTTTTCCTTGTCGTCGTTCACAGTGGCAAGGTAAATGATCCATGCGTTTTCGAGACCTTGATCTGTTTCAAGCTCGATTTTAGGAAGTCTGCGCCCGCGTGGATTGTTTCCATAGTGCGTTGCCTTTTTGTGCGCCATATCGATTTCGCGTTCATTTAACGGCCGCACGTGGAACGTGGGGAGAATCTGCTTCCCGTTTCTGTGAATCTTGATTGCGATGATTTCATTTTCGTCGTTTTTATAGTCGGCCGCTTCGAGAAACATTTTCAGGACATCTTCCTGCGAAAGCTCCGTCTGCATCATGCTGTCCTGCAGACCGGTTTCCTCAATCGGCTGCTGCAGGATTTCTTCCGGCTTCTTATTTGCCGCTTTCTCCATTGGTCATCCTCCTTATCCCTGGAAATGCGTGTACTCCGAGTTATAGGTACCCTCATAGGCAAAGAGCTTCTGATACTGCGGAAGCATGTTGCACCGGAAGCTCCAGGAACGCTGCACGATGTCGCCCGGGGACAGATTTGCAATATCAATATCGCCATCCGGTACCATCTGCGAGAATGTAATGCGTTCCTCCTGATCATCGATTGCGCGCGTCAGACCTACGTTGCACTTATACCACGGCACAATGCCGCGATTCAACGCAGTCAGCAGCGGCTCAAGCAGCACGTCGTCACGTACGACTGTCTCTGTAAATGTCAAGCTGATCGTGAGGCCAGTCGTGACTGCTGCCTGAATCAGGCTGCCGACCGGCTGAAAGTCAGTATTCGAAAAAGATACAGATGCACTCCACTCACCGCATTCTGCTAAGAACTGCGGCGTATCGTCACCAACGCCCACAAAAATGCGGCCGTCTTTACCAGAAATGACTTTTCTGGTGTCAAGAACTGTAATGTCCGCCATACGTTGTCCCTCCTTTTTATGCCGTCGTCGTTACCGTGTCCGGGCTGAATCGGAACTGGTAGTTCAAATAAATCTTCTCGAGCGTGTCCGGATCATCAACCTGGACAAGCAGCCACAGGCTATCCGTCGTCGCCGGATTATCCGGATCCTCCAAGACGGTCGCACCGTCGAGAAGTTTGCCTTCCTGCACCATCGTGTTGCAGATGTCCTGTGCGGCCTGGACGACAAGGGAAATGCCGTCGGACGTGCAGTTTACCTGGCCGATCATCGGCGCCAGCCGGCGATCAATGCGGTCCATCAGTTCTAAGCGCGTCTTAACACGCTTTACCTTTTTCCAACCATCGTCCTGGTCGGCGCCCGGAGACACCAGCGTCGTGACAGCGTTATCAAGCCAAACGGTGCCGTCTGCGGCCTGAGAAATGGCCACCATACCGGACGTATACGCCGTCTCATACTGGCTGTTGGTGAGGTTTTCAGCTAAACTGACAGCGCCAGGAATTGCGCGGTGCACGAGGCTCTCGTTTGCCGGGACGGCTGCCGCCATACCGGCGATGCGGTCAATGCAGCGATAGCCCTCCACCAGGCCCGTGCTGTCGTTAAACTGGCCGCCGACATACATGCAAAGTGCATCATTGGTGCTGCTCGCACGCGCACAGCGCGTCGAGAAACCCACGTCAATGCCGTTGCCAACTACGGCCATCGTCCACCGGCCCTCGTTAAAGATGCGGTCAACGTAGGCCGTCAGCAGAGCGCGGACATTATCATCAAGCGTATCCGCCGCGATGATGTTAAAGCGATACGGCTCGAAGGCATTAAATGCGTTCGAGTAATCGGACGCTGTAACAACCGGATCCTCGCCGCCGGAAAGCTGTACACTCGACACAAGCTCCAGCTCACCGATGCCATCTGCTTTTTTCTCGATCGCAATGTAGTTACTGCCGGTTTCTGTGAATGTTTTGATCAATGCATCCACTTCGTTTTCAACGCCAGCGGTTTCCTCGGAACCGCCAGCTACAACTTCGCCGGTCAAAGCATCCCCAACAACTGCATCAGACTTTGCTTTCGCATCAAACACAAACTGTTCAAGGATCTGCGTACCGGTTGCGCCACCGGTCACAAGCAGTTCCTTCTGATTTGCATTTGTCAGCCGTTCCCGGATCGTCACATAAATCGGCTGCGTGCCAGGATACAACGCTGTCACACCCAGCACTTCTGTGCCTTCTGTATCGGACAGCGTCGCTGTGGCCTTTGCGCCGCCGGTACCGAGGCGATACGTATAGACTTGCAGCGCACCGCCCTTAAACATCTCACGAACCGCATCGGTTGTACCGCCTTCACCGTACATCGTTGTGAAATCGTCCTGTGTGGACGTCGTAAAGAGACGTACCTCCTCAAGCGGGCCACTCGTGGCATGAATCGGCACCGCGCAAATGCCATCAATTGCGCCGGTGTTGTCAGTAACCGTACGGTTTTCATACCGGTTATAGATCCCAGGGCGAATCTTTTTCTCACCCTTTACATATACAGACGCCATGTATCAGATCTCCCTCTTTGCGAAATTCTTGATGATCACGCCGGCTTCCGCCTTTGTGAACTTATCTTTGCCCTGCATGGTCAGTGCTGCACGGACCGTGTCGGGGGTTTCTGAAAAGAGCTCATGCGCCTGCACGAGCTCTTCAATCGTATAAAGACTCATATGCCATTCTCCTGTCTCATGGAAATGTTTCGAATCGGTGTACCTTCGAGTTTCCGAAGGACGCCATAGCTGCCCTCTAACGTAAGTTGTCCGACCCGCAATGGGCTTGCGCCGGTATTTCCGGACAGCGATCGCACCAAAAACGGGCTTTGATCCGGAAATGCAATCTCTCGGGTTTCGTATAGGCTCTCCGCTATGCCCTTAATCAAATTTGTACGTGTCTGTGTCGATGGCGCCAGCACGTGGCACTGCAGGCTTGTCCGCATCCAAGTGACCATATTCGTGTCATATCGAATCATCTGTTGGTCGGATCCGATACTGCGCACACGCCAATAAATTGCGGGCTCATCATTCGTCGGCTTGAAAACCGACGGCAGCGTATCCACATGCAGAACCATGGCCTGCGGATAAAGCCTTTTCACGTAGCTGTTCATAAGAGCAAGCGGATCCATCCCGACGAGCACCGGTGACGGGAAATCATGCAGTTCAAATTCCATGTCTGCACCGTAAATTTGCGGGATTGCATTTGTGTTTGCTTGTGTGAAACTATCCGTCCTGCTCCATGACGCTGCGGCCGTGTAGCCATCATCTGTGGTAAATAATGTACCATCTAAAAGAGCCTGAACCCTCTTCGCAATGGGCTCAGGCTGGGTGGAGTCAATTTTACATGCGATGGACACGAGCAACGTGCCGGCGTTTTTTCGTTCTGGATTTGACTGCGTGTCCACATCGTAGGTAATACGCGGATACTGCACGCCATCCCACCCGGCATCCGTGTCCGCAGGGACCATCTGATGGAAGATTGCACTTCCTCCCTCGTAGGACGCTAGAAGGGTTTGGATCTCTTCGTCCTCATGCAGGCAGGTATAGATTTCTTTTTCGAGCATACGCGTGCCTCCTTACAGATATGGACTGCAAAAAATCTCGGAAACTTCAGATTTTGACTCTTCGATGACCTTGTCATGCATTGGACGCGGCGCCATCTTGCTTGTGCCGTCCTCAAGAAGATTACCAAGCACATAACCATTTACCGTATATGTCGACTTTGCCATCGCCTGCACGCCGTTTGGAATCATACGGCTCTCTGCGGTAAAGGAATTACGGAATCGTCCTGTTGGACTGGCAGGAGGCTCCCCTGGAGCTGATGCGACATAATATCCGCCAGACCCACGGATTCGATAGGACTTGCCGCTGCGGGATCCGCTTAAAACTTTCTGCGTATGGTTCCGCAACACATTTGAGGCACGATAACCTCTGCTCTGCAACTCTTTTAGAATTTGCTCGTGCATCTTTTTCTGCAATGCAATTAGGGCCCCTGGCTCGTACTCTGGCAATCTAATCCCTCCCGCTCGATAAGATAAACAACCACGAAGTGAAAAAGGTCGCCTGGGTTCTCATATCCCTGCACATAAAAGTACCGAGTCGATTCGTCCTCTCCGACAGTCAGAAAGTCGCCGCCTTCTGGAATCGCGTCCGGCATAGGGAGGACAAGTTTATGTGATATCGGGTGATTCTGCTGAGACCACAAAAGCTGCTCTTTTGGCGTTGCATTTGTTAGCATCCCGATCACCGTTCCGATGGGCTCATATGCGCCCTTTGTCGGCCTTCCTGTCTCTGTTTTGCCAGGCTTACGTTGATAGCACACAAATGCTTGTGTGCCCTGTCCCGGAATCAGTGGCATGACGGCGGCCCCTTTCGCAGGTTTGCAAGCATGTTCGGGTAAAAATAATGCCCACCGTGCAGGGCACGTGGGTCACCAGTTGGAGCTGCAATGGACAGTTCCTGCTTTAACTTGTCTCGCAGTTTTAGCCATCGATCCGCACGCTGGTTTAACGAGTACGACAGCCCACCGACGGAGGTATCCACCTCGTACGACAGCTTCATGAGGATGGCTTCCACGCAGGCCAGCTTTGCACGCTTCCAGGACGTCTCGTTCGTCAGGAGCGCTGCATATTCCTCGTCGCAAAGCACAGCTGTTTTGTTTTGTCCCTCAACGGCTGTGTCACCAAGTTCCAGCCGCATTTGATTGACACCGTGATCCTGGCATGCTGCCGGATTGTATGTATAATGTGCGCCTTCCGGCTGCGGCTGGGCCGTGTTTTCAACCTGCTTCATGGTGCCGCCCTCCTTCTATGTGTTTTTTACGAGCTTGCAAGGATGCCAGCCGTGCGCAGCTTAGCCAGGAGCGCATTAAAATCGGTTACCAGGCCAGTTGCATCCGTTGCGACACTGTCTGCCTGCGCCTCAGCCTGCAGCACGCCACCTCGCACCGAAGTAGTCGCGTCCGGCAGCGTATAAGTCTCTCCCGGATCGCCCTTCGGGCCCGGATCACCGTCCCTACCATCAGCGCCATTCGCACCCGCAGGGCCTTGCGCGCCCTTGATATTCACACCAGTATCATCAAGCGTCGTGCTCGCGTTGACCTTGTAAACTGCGCCGTTCGAATCGAGTACGAAGTCGCCCTCAACAGCGCCACCAGGCGCCGCGCCGCCAGCAGACTGCGCAGAAGCAACGACATACCACGTCGCACCGTTCTTGCCCGGCGCGCCATCGGCACCAGCCGGGCCCTGTGCGCCATCCTTGCCATTAGCACCGGCCGGGCCCGGATCGCCTTTTTCGCCTTTCTTAGGCTTCTCTAACACAAGATTAAGTTTGCCATCTTCAATGTTGGCACTCGGTGTTTCACCGCTTGTAACGGTTCCAATCGTAAGATTCGAAGCTTCAGCAGCGGTTTCCACTGCTAATGCGATCCCATCTTCCAAATGGCCCATGTTTTCCGCATTCAGCGGTGTCACATGATCAACAAAACCAATCTTCTCGTATTCAGCCATTTCTACTTTCCCTCCCCTGGGACTCTTTCATTCGAAAGCGCTTTTGCAAGCGCCTCCTTTACTGTCTTTCTCGTCTCGATTTGATTGAGGTAATCTAACAATGGAATACTTTCCACTTCTTTCGCCTGCTGTGCTGCCGTAGAGGCCGGCATCTGCAAAAAGATAAGGACTGATTGTACTTCCTTCGGATCCAATGGAACGCAAGACACTGTGCCATTCTCATAAATAGGTGCCCAGAATGCCGGAGCGTCTTCTTTTCGCTTCAAGATGCCTGCTTGGAGCAGGCGGGGCCCATTCTGTACGGCGTCCTCTTCAATCTCATCGCCGACGCGGTAGCTTTTTCCATGAAAACTGACCGGATATAACGCGATATACATAGGTCTTCCTCTTAAACGCAATCCTTCAGGAATACGCCAAGGTCATCAGCAGTCTTCTTAAATGTCGTTGCCATCAAGCCTTCAACGTACTGCGAGTGCGTGCCGTTTTCGCCAGGGTACTGCAGGACCGGCATGTAGTTGCCATTCGCGAGCATATCCCACGTGATCTGATAGCCGGCAGACGGCTCGTCAATGGTCGGCGTGTTTGTCGCGTAAACAAGCAGCGCAGAATTCGGATCGCAGATGAAATCCATGTCCTCTGTACCAAGGTCTCCCTTATTGTAGGTAGAGCCAAGCACAACGACGCGATCGACGCCGAAAAGCGTTGCGAGCACCTGCTCATTGACTTCTGCCGGGTTGACCGTGCTGCCGCCAGGCATAACATGCGAAAGGATCGTCGGGTTTTCGGTCAATGCGTTGAACACGTTTTCGCCAAGCGCTAAGCGGTTCGGCGTACGGCGTCCGATCTTGCGCATCATCGTACGCAGGTATTTAAAAAGCTTCATCGGGTTCGAGTTTGCGTCCGAGAACTTCACAAACTCACTGCTGTCAAAGTTGTCCGCGTCGGCGCCCGTCCACTCGTTTGTCCAAACTCCCTCCTTAAAGAAGCCGTTAGCAAACAGGATGTCCTGATGAATGAGCATCTTTTCCGCGATGACTCGCGCCTTCGATGCCTGCGGATTGCTCGAGCCGACCAATGGCTGGCGCTGATAATTGGTTTGCTGGAGCTCGTCAATGCCGAGGATAATCTGATCGACATCCACGGAGTACGTCTCCAGGTGATTGCTCACAACGGTCGGTTCCACGCGGCCAAGTGCAGGCTTGCGATGAACATCATCGCGGGCCAGTGCGCCCTTATCAAAAACATAATAGGCAGCCGTTGAAAGCTGAACCGGAAGAACCGGGAACATCTGCTTTGCCACGTACATGCTCGCATCCTGATAATAGGCAAGCGCCAGATTCGAGAGCACGACGTTCGGCCGGAAGCTCCCCTTCGCAATCTCGTAGGCGATGCCGCCTGCTGTCGTATGATTCATGTTGTCTTATGCCTCCTTACTGCTTGCTGCCACCGGTCGTCGTTTCGCCGGTCTTCGTGTCAGGGCCTGTAATTGCCGCCGCATAGGTGGTCGCCGCGGCTGCGCCACAATACATCGTCACCTGCACATACGCGTACGTGTTTGCCGCGGCAGGACGAAGCGCCGTAGCGACCACGAAATTGCCTGCCGAAGCGGCAACAAAGCAGCCGTTCCTGTCAACTGTCAACGCGTCGCCGGCCTTTACTTCTGTAGATACAAGCGCATATCCCTGGCCGTTGACCTGTACATCAATCTGCTGACCAGCATCCACATGGCCGTCTTTGCCGTCCAGGCGGTTCTGGTCTCCAGCGGAAAGAATTGCAATACCAAGGGCCCTTTTGCTCGGGTCCGTAGCCAGGACGCCTTTTCCGTTTGCGTCAAACCCGATCGCCTTGCCACGGACGTCGTCAATCTCTGCGGCCGCCTCGACCGCAACAGTCGGGCTGTTCTGAATCGGAATCGTCAAATATGTTGCCATTTATGCCATGCCTCCTTCATATTCTTTCTGATACTCTGCCGCAAGGTCGGGATTCTGCTCCCACGCCTTCGCCATTGCCTGCTGATACGTCAGGCCGGAACCCATCAAGCTCTTTGCAATCTCCTGTGCCTTTGCGACGGCGCCAGAAGCCGCATCAAACTGATGATTCGATTTACCGATTTCTGAAAAAAGTACCTCATCGCTCTTTTTTACGGCGTCAAGCGCTCGATCAAGTGCCGCGATGCACGTATCGTACACCTTACTGCCGGCTTTCTTGACGTCGTACAGGCGTTCTGCAAGCTCTTCCGGCTTTTCGCCGAGTGCTTCGTATTTCTGAGCCGTCTTCAGCAGCTCCGCGCGCTCCTGGCGTTCCAACACGTCTTCCAGCTTGCGAGATAGATCATTGCAATAGTTAATTGCCTTCTGCATCGGTTCTGGGATTGTTTCAGAACTCGGTTCGGCCGGCGGCGTCTGCACCGGATCCTGCGTCGGTTCTACGTGCTTTTCAATTGACTTTGCAATACCGTCTCGCAGGGCGGTCAACTCTTCCGTAGTCAAGTCTTTCAGATTGTACTTTTCAAGTAAATCCATTTTCTTCACTCCTTTGTTTCCCCCTTTTTGGGGATCCTCTAAATTTGGGGTTTTGGTCATTGTGATTGCGGTTTGTACGGGAACAGGATCTTGTGCCGCATTGTCGGGAAGAATTTGCGTAATTAGAGCCTGCATTGCCTGCGAAAACTCATCCAAGCTCTGCATCATGAGTGTACGCTTTTCGTTCTCTTGCAAACTGTCATCACGGAGAATGCTTTCGAAGCTTCTTTGGAGCATATCTGTGTATTGATACAGTTTTCGCCCCTGTTCATCATTTCGGGCAACCCCGTCAAAGGTTTGCGCATCGCTAGTTTTTTGAAGAGAGGATTCCATCGGGGCAAACGCCGTTTTGAAAAGCTCCCAGGCGCGCAAAAGGGTTGTCTTGTGGGCCGCTTGGCCATCATCCGGCCCATCTTCACTCTTGTACAGACGGATATACGCATCCGGGTTTGCACCCTGCCCACAGAAATCCACACTCTTCAAGTGGATATCTTTTAATATGTGCCTCAACTTTCCTCACCCCCTTCCGCGGCCTGAATACGACGCCCAGTGCCCTCAATTGAGAACATCCGGAACGTTCCGTCCTTGATTTTTGCCCAGGTGTCGTCATCCAAAACGCGGAATCCAATCCACCACCCGAACGGCACACTACCTTCTGGCAGTCCCATGGCATTAAGTTTCTGCGGCGTAAACACGCAGCTCTCTACAAGCCGCGCCACACGCCGGCGGGACGGATTGTGCTCCTCCCCGCCATCGCCAAACTGCAGCACATACTCATATACGGCCGCTTCAAGGTCATCCGGATCAATGCTGTCTTCCTGCAGATCCACAACCTCCTCGCCGTTCTGCCGCACAGCAACATTCGCCCATCCAAATACCAGGCGTTCATCGTCGTCCGACTTATATACAGAAAAAGTGTGCTTTGCTTTTGGCTCTGCAAGTTCTTTAAAGGTAAATGCAGACATTTTTAAACCTCGCTTCTTTGTTTTTGAGCATAAAAATGTCCCTGCCCTTCAACAGAACAGGGATAACCAATCAGTCGCCTTTGTTTGGCGGGCTGACCTCTTGATATAATACCGTGCATCGGCAGTGGGGATGAGCCGGCGGCACACGGTGCATCCCGTGACTTTTCGGGAGCTTTGATTGGAACCCGAAGTCCTCGTCCAGACCGATTTCCTGCCCGTCAAGCGACCGGCATTCGTCGCATGTTCGCTCATCGTCGGCGGTACACCAAACTTTTCGAACAGTTCCCATATATCCCTGACTGACGGCTTGATGTACAGCCTCATACTGCGCGTGGTTATACGCCATCGCGCTTTCAGTTCTGGCGATCATCTGCGCGCGATATCGGTGCTGGCGCTCGGCGTATTTTTGTGCCATTTCCGTTGCACGCTTTTTCGAGACGCCATTTTTAATCAGCAGATTAAAATAGTTTTGATTGGCCTTTACCTGTGGAAGATTTAAGCCTACCATCGGCCGAATGGCCTGCGCCAGCTCGTCGACGCCCATCGCCTCGTGATACACGGAACGGCGCACGGCCGCTCGCACGCCGGCGATTGTCTCCTTCGTGCAGTTCGTCACAAAGTCCGCAGCGCGGTTCTGCGTCCATTGATCCATGGACGCGTTCGAGGGATTGTATACAAACCCCTGCCTGCGCTTCTCCAAATCCCGGCCGGCCGATTGGAACGCTTTGTCCCACATCTCGACGAGCGTATGTGCAACGAAGTTTGTGTAAGCGAGCTGGATGGCCGACAACGCGCTTTGCGATATGCTGCCAGACAGCAACGCGTCGCGGATCGTCTTGTAGGTGACGACGTTCTGCATATCATCAACTGTCCGCGCCAGCAGCCGAATGAGTTGCGGCTCTTCCTTATCCGTAAACCGTCGAATCTCTTTCAGCGCTTCGGCACGTGGGCTCTCTTTACAGACTTCATCGTAAAGCATAATCACGGGGCTTATTCCTCCAGATTCTCTCCGGCGCTCTGCACGTCCTTTTGCGGCGCTGGCGGCGTGCCATTGCCAGCGGTAGGCTCCGCGAGTGGGTAGTCCTCCACGCGTTCCGGCATAGATGCAGCCCGACGCAGATAGGCATCCAGACTCTCGTCCGGCATCAGGGCGCCACTTCCAACCGTCTGCGACACAAAGGACCCAAGTTCCTCGAGATTTACATTTTCCACGTCCCCGTGCGCAAGCACGGGATAATCCGTGATACCATGGAAGTGCTCGGAATTTAGCTCCATAAGCCTCGGGATTCCCTGCGTATTGAACACGTCGCAGATGATGTCCAGATATGTTCCAAGTGCCGTCGAGAAAAGTTTTGTTTTGTCACTCGAAAGGGCGAAGCTTCCCTGCGATTGCTGGCCTAGCAAAATAAAGTCAGAAAGGGTCGTCATCGCGATACGCTTGTCCCAGCGCTCGATGACAGCGTTTGTATCAAAATTCCGCCGGCCGCCGGATGCCAGCAGCTCCAGCGTCCATCCGTCAGGCAGGACAAGTCCCTCTCGCGTGTCTCGTCGGATGGAGGTTACGATTTCCTGCGCATTTGCAAGGGTCATTCTAGACTCTTCGTCACTTCCCCATATATCCGATCCCTCCGGCGCATGAAGCACCGGAAAACCAGCAAGGTCTCTCTCAATACCGATGCCCTCAATTTCCTGGATACGCTTTTTGAAGTACCATGCGCGGTACGCCCCGCGCAAGATGCTTCGCCCCTCTGGATTTTCCTTGCTTGATTTCGTGCGAAAGTGCATCGCCTTTTCAAGCGGCACGAATATCTCCGTATAGTTTGGCGGAGGCGCCTGTGTAAGCCCGATCAATTCATCAGTTTTTGCGTCGTACTCCCATCGCACGAGCGTGTCCTGGGAACGGATCGGTAGCTTCCTCCAGCCAATCAGGCCATCAGAATACTTGCTTGCATAACGTGGATCCCGGCTGCGTCCGCGCCGACGCTTATACACGATTTCATGGTAGCTCCAACCGTAGACGATAAACGAGAGAATCTCCGACAACGTGTCCTGCCAAGTCATCTCCATGTCGTTGAGACAGCTGTCTACAAAATCCGCCGCCTCTCGGTCGATGTCCTTCGGGCCGGCCGGATCCACACGGAATTCCGTCTGCCTGAGCATCATCTCGATGGCGTAGAGCATCGCATAGATGATCTCATCGTTGTTTGCCATTTCCTTGTACGTTTCGATTCCACGTACGCCGGAAAGCTCGGGGAGGAATTCCTCGTAGAATACCCCCGCAAATCGCTTCTGGCCTACGCGGCCGATTTCTTTGGGCATCTTCACACCCTCCCCCAGTAATTATCTTGATGATTACCTTTGACAGCCTGCGACGACGGTGGACTCGACAACTTGCGCACGGATTGAATCCCGTAGCGCATGGCGTCCATCAAGTGGTTGTTCATGTCTACAGGCTTATTGATGGATTTTCCCGTCTTCTTGTCTTTTTCCCAAGTATAGACGGATAGCTCCGTCAAAAAGTTCACGCACCGCGGATGCACAATGATGTGAAAGTTCTGAACGTACTGCACGCCGGCTATAACGGAGTCCTTGCCCTTCTGGCTCGGTTCCACGCGCCGAAGCCCGGCCTCCTGCAGTTCCTTGATGCTTTTTTCCTCAGCACAATCAGCGATGATGTGCTCTTTGGCGTAACCCATCTCCTTGATCTTTTTTGCAAGTTGCTGATTTGTAAGGCCCTTTGCGTACATCTCATCAAACACCCAGATAGTATGCGTAGCGAGCTCCACAAGCCCGCAGAATAGCGCTGCTGGGTCGTTTGTAAAGCCGAAGTCTAAGCCAAACGCTGTGTGCACGCCCTTTTTGCCGCGAATCTCATCGACGGAAAAGGCTTTTTCTTCCCAGTCTTCATAGACTAGGCCATCAACTATCCCCCACTCGCCCAGGCCGGCGACCTGGTAGCGCCGCGGGTTTTGCGTCTTCATAGTCTCAAAGAGCCGCAGGTCCGCCTCATCGAGCCACTCGTTGCACGTGTAGTTCGTCGTCATTGCGAGGACGTCGGGGCTTTCTTGATCAAAAAATCGCTTTTTAATCCAGTGATGCTCATTCCCAATTCTGTTCGTACGGTTTCGCTACAACCGCACCGCTATTTAAGCTGCTGCTGCTTTCACAGCAGTTCAGACTATATCACAGCCCATTTTGGGCCCTCCCCATTTCAGGGCACTTGCCCTTACTCTACTTACAAAATAAAGGCGCCTCATCAGCGCCCTTTCTGCTTTCGATAGTCGTTGCACCTTTCAAAATGCTCATTGCTTTTGACTTGGATCATGGTTGCCCTCGTCTTTACGTTAGGGGTTTCCATGAATTAAAGGAGTTTTCAATATCGATTCCTCGATATTGCCGCAAAATCTACGGATTAAATGTGAGCGTCACCTGTTTAAATAGTCCTGTCTCTGGCGGCAACGCGCCGCGAATGGACTCGTCGAGCATGTCAAAATCCGATTCGTCGCCGATTTCATAAGCTTCTTCTCAATTGTGTTACGAAAAGTCCGGTTCGGTTTCCCTATGAGACTTTTCTCTGCATGTTACCATGCAGTTCAGACTATATCTTAGCCACTGGTGGCTTTCCCCGTTTCGAGCGCCCTTGCGCCCTACTCTACTTACAAAAAGCGTGATAACCGTTCCTTGCTTTCGATAGTCGTTGAACGTTCAGCAATAAGACTTTCCTAGAACCACATTATCTATCACACGGTTTGTTACTCCGTATTTCTTTCCAAGGGCCACTGTACCAAATTCTCGACTGTATTTTACATACACCCTTCTGATTTCTTTTACATCTTCATCTGTTAATTTGGCGTTACGATTGCGAGTCCCTTTTGCCGCCTTCTTGAGCCCCAACTTATATGCGTGAAGCATTTGTTCGCTTCTGTCGCACCATTCTAGATTTTCGACACAGTTGTTTCGTTTGTTTCCGTCAATGTGGTTTACGGTGTTCTTTTGGAGAGGATTTTCAATAAATGCTTCTGCAACAAGGCGATGCACTTTTACAGTAACATCTTTTCCATCCCAGTTCAGTCTTACTTTCTCATATCCATCACGAGTAATGCTTTTGGAAAGGGTGTGTTCTTTACGTAATGAACTTCCACACCATCCACCTAAACTTTTTACATTTCCCTTGTTGCTGACTTGATAAAATCCTTCAAAACCTTTTATAGGCTTCCAAATCTCCATAAGACAACGTCCTTTGCTGCTTCGCTTCTGATTGCCCTTTTCAGGGTGTCCCAGAAATTAGAGGAATTTAACGTGAACCAAAGTTAATCCACGCCCAGCACAGATAACCGACGTCCACCGTAATGGACGTGATCTTCAGCGGATCATCAAGCCCGCGGAAGTAGATTTTCTGGCCGGTCGGAAGATACGTCATTTCGAGCGGCGATTCTTTACACTGCCACCACGCCTCAACGTGCAGCCGATGTATGGCCCACTTGAGCTCTGTGTAACAGCTGTCCTTGAGCGTTCGGAAAACCTTGCGCACGACGAGCGTGTTGGACTGCGGGTATTGCATCATGCGGTAGATTATGTTCAAAGCGGTCGTCTTGCTCTTCTTGCTGGCGCGGGAACCTTTCACGACACGATAGCGCTTTTGGCAACGCCAAAACGCGCCGTATCCTTTGCCGACTACTTCTGGCAAATAGACGCGCTCAGTCTTTGAGGTCATCTGCACCATCGATCACCACCGGTGTGATTTCCTGCACTTGCAGCTTGTCCGTAAAGAGATTGTATCGCTTCCCTAGCAATTCCGCTGCCTTGTTTACCTCTCGGACCGGCGTACCTATCTTTACGATAACCGGCTCCTCTTTTTCTTCTGTCACACGGCGGCCAGTCTCGTCGAGATATGTTTTCCGTGTCCTGCAGGTTACAACGACTGTTTCTTCTTCCTTCCTGCGTAAAACACGAGTTAATGTTTCCAGTACTTCGTCCGCCGAAGCGACGCGCTCGTTTGCGCGCTTTTCGAGCAGCGGCTCGATGTACTTCGCAAGCTTGGTCAGGTTGTTGCTTCCAATGGATCGCATCGTGGATTCTGTTTTTGCCGTGTATCCCGCCCTGCGGGCCGCTTCCGTTGCATTGCCGGTTTCAAGCCAATAATCGATAAACCGCTTTTCCTTCTCTGCGAGTTTCGCATACCGCTCATCAAAGTTTTCCACTATGTCTCACCGCCCCCGTCCGGAGGCTTCCCGCGCGCCATCAGATACAGCACATTTGCCTGCAGCTGCGCGTCGCGGCACATATCCTCCAGACGCTGACGCTGCGCCTGACATCCCCTTTTAGGCATTGCGATCAGCTTTTGTTTCAATAGGTCCGCCGCTTCCTGTGCTTCTTTGGCTGATTGATAGAGTGCCACGTTTCCACCTCCGTTAGAGTATAAAAGCAGTACTACAACTGCCGGCGCTTGGAACGTCCCGGATCTGCCCCGGAAGGCCGGCGCCGCACGCGCCGCCACGTCTCATAAAAGTAGCCCTTTGCGGGTTTCGCTGTCCCCTTCCTTATCGGAAGTGGCGCGCGTCCCTCGCAAAGGGCTATTGTCAGGAGGATACAAAAATGAAAACCTATATGTCTTGTATGCCTTGTATGCGATTTAATGTTGTCTGGTAGTGCTGCGGATCCATCTCAAATCCCACGTAGTGGCGGCCTGTCTGAATGCACGCCACAGCGGTCGTCCCGCTGCCGATGCAGCTGTCCAGCACCAGCGCTCCTGGATCCGTATACGTTTTGATCAGGTACGTAAACAGTTCCACGGGCTTTTGCGTCGGGTGCAAGCCTCGCTCGCACTTGATCTCGAGCAACTGCCGCGGATAGTGCACAACGCAGGTTTGCGTATCGTGTGAGAGTCCGCCGTCCATATTGTAGACGCTGTCTCCATGCGTCGGCATATGCTTCCCGCGGCGCTTGATGGGCTTATCCAGTACGATAATCCCCTGCGGGTGATACGTTGGTAGGCGCTTGTAAAACACGCACACCTCTTCGATGCATCTCAGCGGCATTTTCTTGGCGTTTGCAAACCCGGTCACCATGTTCTTGCACCAGTACCAGCAGTACCGGAACAGCTTTGGCTGACTTGCAATCAGCCGCGTTGTAAACGGCTGACACGCCGTCAAACAGATCGCCCCGTTGCCCTTGACCACGCGCAGATACTGCGCCCACAGCTTGTCAAATGGCAGGAGGCTATCCCACCGGCAGCCGGTGATCCCGTACGGAAGGTCCGTCAAGATCATATCTACGCTGCCGTCTGCGATGCGGGACATGCCCGCAATGCAGTCCTCGTTGTAAATTTTATCTGTGTACTCCATGCTGATCTCCTTTGCAGAGACCCGCACGAGCCGAATCTATCCGGCGGTCCTTTTTAAAAATTCCCTAAGTATAGTGTACGACGTTTTTATGTGCGGTGCACACCGAAACGCTTCGAATGACGTCCAAACTCTACGATTAACTACGGTTTTTCAAGATAAAATAAGACCGGGTGCAAAGCATTCGCCCCCGGCCGGTCCTTCAATCTCATATTTACTTTGACAAATTCAATTGCGTTTTTAAAGCATCCTGTAAAATTTGAGAAAAGTTGATGTTCCTCTCCATTGCCGCAGCATTCAGCCAAGCAGGGAGTGTCACAGTCCTGTTTACCGAACGATTAATACTTGCCTGACGCACAGAAGGCATATAAACGTCTATCAAAACGGCTCGTTCATTCGGTTCAACCTTCACTTTTTCAAGTGGGGTAGGTGTAGGAATTGGCTCTTTATCCTCTTCCAGCCCAAACATCACGCATCCGAGAAGTTCCCGCGCAGATAAAAGTGCATCTTTATCATCTACTCCACTAGTTGCACAATTCAGGTCTGGAAATACAACAGCGATCTCTTGCCCAGGTTCATAAGTGAAAACGGCGGGATAATAGTAACGGTCTGCTTTTTTCATGTTGATCCTCCTAGCAAATAGACAGGGAAAAGTAGTCGGAACTACTTAAATTTGAGCCCCGACTGCTTCTCAATGCTTTTTAGCGTTTTTAAAGGGATGTCCTTGTCAGGATGTTTTACTGTCGTACATCCCTTTTTCGTTGGATGCTTGAACTGGTGATGACTTCCTGATACATTCACCTCATACCATCCATCCGCCTTTAGCATTTTGATTACTTCCCTTGATGAATAGCTTTTCATTTGTTGTCCTCCTGACAATTATATTGTAACACATATAATTATATTTGTCAAGATAAAATTCATGATTTCTCTTCAATGAAAAGAAGCAGCGGCTCCTGTGAGGCGCCGCTGCCTCGTTTTAGAAAGGCTGAATGAGAAATATAAAGAAATAAAGAAAGGAGAATCCCTTGTAATCTACAGAAAGCATACCACAATCTAAGCGCTTGTGCACTCCGAATCGCTCCGAAAAACTACGGAATTACAAGCTTCCCCACTCAAAGACTTCCTGCGGGGACAAGTCCGACAGCTCCTGCAGGGCCTGCCTGGCAATCGTGTACGTCTGGCTCTCGCTGTATCCGACCT
>ERZ1090864.525-NODE-527-length-21267-cov-12.040873_pt1 | contig 21267 bp, 28 predicted proteins | sample MGYA00478479_ERZ1090864 | MGnify/ENA primary metagenome ERZ1090864 (study PRJEB33644, sample SAMEA5815743) | chicken gut metagenome | biome: Chicken; feature: Gastrointestinal Tract; material: Caecum | place: Ireland | collected 2019-01-01 | study: A study of the...
GAAATATATCGTCCTACGTTTTCTAGCGACACTTTCACACTCACACACCGCACACCACTTGCACCACAGATCCGCCAAGATATTCACACCCCACAACACAATCATGCTCAATACACACAACAAAATTTGTTTTATCCTCAGTATTGGTCTAATATATTAGACCAAGGAAAAAATTCCCAGTATTCGTCTAATATATTAGACCAAGGAAATAATTTCCAGTTACGGTTTTATGTAAACTTATAACTATTCATAACCACAGCTAATAAATGTTATGTAAATCAATGTTCACACACTGTTCATATTCCGTTCATACCCAGTCCACATTGACAAGCTATACTATAACCATAGAACAAGAAAGGAAGTGATTCCCTTGCACTAAATAGCTTCAATCATCAATCACTGGTATAATAGTTTTCGGCTCATCAAACGAAAACACAATCTGGTTTATGTGCGTACTACAAATATCCGGTTCTGCCTAATCGGATTGTATCAACAACTCTTTAACGAATAGAACGAAAGACCATAATCTATATGTGACGTTGACTCGTTAACTATACTTATCCTCTCTAAACAATACATAGCAACTACTACAATCACTCATGAAAGGAGCAATAAACATGGCAAAGTACGTAACACGAACAATCGTCTCAAGAGTAATCGAAGCAACCTGCGTATCCAAAACTTCTCACGAAGTTTTCCAGGTAGAAGGCACAATCCCTTCCAGGAAGTATCGTAACGAATCCGAAAAGAAACGCGCAATCGAATCTGCAATCAAAGCTGTTTACGATACGGAAGAGTTCCTTCTTGTGGACTACACCGAAGGAGAAGACATCAAAGAGACAGTCGGCATGTTAACCGAAGATTTCATGGCACACGCTGTCCCCGTAAAAGCCGCAGACAACACCGAAGACGATGAGGAAGGAGATGAAGAGTAATGCCCAAGCGCACAGACTACACAGTGACTATTTCCAATGCTTCCAAAGAGCTGGACACCATGGACAAGCTTTTCATCACATCCGGTCCTGACGGTGTAACTGTAGATGAAGCCATTGCAGGCGTTGACAAGTTAATGCTTGAGATTGACTGGTTCTGCGTGGCTGACATCCACAATGAACACGCCAATGATGACAAGGATTACAAAACCCTTTACATCATGGCAAAGGACGGCGAAGTCTTCAAGTCTTCTTCCAACTCCCTGATTACATCTCTGGAAGACATCAATGAAGTTCTTACAGATGACGGCAAGTCCATCTCAGACGTCACCATCATCATCTCCAAACGTAGTTCCAAGAACTTTGCAGGAAAGAACTTCTACCGCGCATCGGTAGCACGTAACAACTAACCACAACCGTAACCCACAAACTACCTACAAAAATGACCGTATTTAAAACAGATACTCATTAACCAAACCTAATTGTTTTTTCTTTCCCCTTGTTTGTCGGCTATCCAACCGACTATCATCAACTAAAAGCTAACATTTATAAAAAATCCATATTGACATTTTAAGGGCGCGCCACTCCAATGCGCGCCTTTAAAACTTAAAAGGGGTGATATAAATGCCATCACGTAAAGACCACAAAGACGCATACGCCTATGAACGTCACCGCTTGGCATCCCAACTCTACAAATACAACAAACAACACGGAACAAACATAAGAATAGCAGACATCCTAGGCCCATCATCCCGTGACCCCGGTCTTCGTGCCGCACAGTACGCTGCAATGGCCGCCATCCGGTCTATTCGACCTCTGGCAGAAGCGGTAACCGAAGTTGATGATTCATTCAACCCCACACCAGACGTAGCCGGTGAAGCAGAAGACTCTTCAACCCCACTCTTCACACCCAAAGAACGTGACGCAATCTGGGAAAACATGATGGAGAATTCTCGCAACACCCGTGGCCCCGGTCGCTCCATAGCACGTTCAATGCTACAGGAATTACAAGACAACTTCGGCTACGAACAGGTAGCAGACGCTTTAGCAAATTATGTAAAAAACAATGTCGGTGATAGTTTAGCAGACGTAGACTGGTATAGCCCACAGGAATCAGTTAACGTAATACTTGGCACTCTTAACTATATGAAGATGCCAGAGGATGACTACAATGAGTGGTCACGTTACGTTGGCGAACAGTTTGAAGACTTTGTTGCTGACATTAAAATCTGGCGTTAAATGGGTAGACCCCCAGAAAAAGCTGATATCTACGTAGCCGACTTTGAAACTACTGTCTACGAAGGTCAGCAAGAAACAGCGGTATGGGCAGCCGCTATTGTACCCATCAACACCGAAGACGTTTCAATATTTAACTCCATTGAAGGATTCTTCCGGTACATCACAATGATTCCTGGGCGTAAGATAATCTACTTCCACAACCTTAAGTTTGACGGAAGTTTTATATTAGATTACCTTATCCGCCAGAAGGAAACACCACAAGCTTTTAACAAGCTAGGCCCATTAACCAATCACGATATGCCAGCCCCCAGCGTAAAATACAGCATATCCAATAAAGGCCAATGGTATACCATAACTTACAAACCCCGTAACCGCGATATCATCGAGTTTCGTGATAGCCTTAAGCTTCTCCCGTTCAGCGTACGTCAGCTTGGTGAAGGGTTTAAAACCAAACATCGTAAGTTGAACATAAAATATGAGGGTTTCCGGTATCCCGGGTGCAACATCACCGACAAAGAAAAGCAATACATAGCAAATGACGTTCTAGTGGTAAAGGAAGCACTGGAAATGATGTTTGCCAGAGGACACAATAAGCTGACCATAGGTTCCTGTTGCTTGTCAGAGTTTAAGAGCATGTACGATAAAGATATGTATGAAATGCTCTTCCCAAACCAGTATGTCGTTAAGCTACCAAAAGACAAATACGGTTTTGACAACGCAGGTGAATATGTACGTTCTACTTACAAGGGCGCTTGGTGCTATGTAGTCCCAGAAAAGGCGAACCGTATCCAATACCTAGGACTAACCTTTGACGTTAACAGCTTATACCCTTCTGTTATGCACAGCCAGTCAGGGAACTACTACCCAGTAGGACAACCCCGGTTCTGGTGGGGTAACATGCTTCCTGATTTCCTCTTACCAGAAAACAATGTAAATGAGCGTGGCGGTATTAAATACTACTGGTTTATCCGCATCCGCACTAAGTTCCGCATTAAGGAAAATAAGCTTCCATTCATACAGATAAAGCACGATTTACGCTATCGCCAGAATGAGATGCTCAGGACTTCTGATTTCTACTATAAGGGCAAATACTACTCAGAACTACTTGACAATGATGGTAACCCAGTAGAAGCTAGGCCAATTCTGTCGCTAACAATGACGGACTACTTCCTAATGATGGAACACTATGAACTGTATGATACAGAAATCCTAAGCGGTGTATATTATGCCGCAGAGATAGGGCTATTTGACCAGTACATAGACAAGTACGCAAAGCAGAAAATCAACGCAAAGACGAAGGCAGAACGCACAGAAGCAAAGCTGTTCCTAAATAACCTGTATGGTAAACTAGCCATGAGTACAGATTCATCGTACAAATTGGTTTACGTAAATGACAAGAACAGTCTCTCGTTCCAGCCAGTTATGGAGCACGAAAAGACACCGGGCTACATCCCCTGTGGCTCCGCCGTTACATCCTACGCCCGCTATTTCACCATTACAGCGGCACAGAAAAACTACTACGGACCCGATAAACCTGGTTTTATCTACGCTGACACTGACAGTCTTCACATTTCAGAACTGAAACCAGAAGAGATTATTGGTGTACCAGAACACCCAACCGCTTTTTTACACTGGAAGAACGAAACCAAATGGGATTACGCAATCTTTGTTCGACAAAAGACATACATTGAACACATTACAGAAGCAGACGGAGAACCCGTTGAACCCTACTACAACGTAACTTGTGCGGGGATGCCAGAGCGTTCTCAGAATCTTCTGAAACGTTCTCTTTCAGACCAGCACTATAATCCTGATGATCCCGATGATATTGAAGAGGATTACGATGAGAATGAAATCCGATTCATGAACACACACCGCGATATCAGTCAGTTTCGCATTCATCTACAAGTTCCGGGTTGCCTTAAGGCCAAACGTATTCCCGGCGGTATTATATTGAATCGCGGTATCTATGAAATGAGACCCAGATGAAAGGAGAATTTTTATGTCAAAGAAACCTGTAACCACAATTCCAACCGATGTAGAAGTGAAAGAGGACACCCCCAACGATGTAACCAGAGTATCCGTAACCGGTATGATTAACTCAGTAGTAACTTCCCCTAACCAGAACGGTACATTTGAAACCCACCTTGGCGTGGCTGTCGTAGGCCGTTCCGTCTACCTGACTATCCCGGTATCCGATGAAGCCGACACCCTGCGGAGAGTTATGGCCGCTGTAGGCTCCAACACGGTAGAAAACATGTATTCTCGCAACGTGGTTATGGAAGTAACAAACGATTACGTGACCGGTATTATCAACCCTGTAACGAGTGAGGTGGTAAAGGTTGGCAAAGCTTAACCGCGCGCAGGTAGTAGAACGTGCATACGCTTGGTATCGTAGATGTGGCTATGAATGGGGCGGATGGGTGGCAAACATGGTAACTGTTGCAGGCACTGATTTAATTGCAACTGATTGTTCGGGGTGGACTAGCTGGTGCTGGAACACCCCCACCCGCCACACTTCCGGCTCATGGTCACCAACTGGGTACTTTGGTGGAGACAATTACCGCAGGCGAAGTGCTTTTACAGGACGAACTATTGAAGAGGATTATGTGGGAATCCAGCCCGGGGACGTATTATGGAGAGACGGCCATGTTGGATTGTATGTTGGAGATAACACCATTATACAAGCATCTACCGCAAAGTGGGCCAACACTAACGTTGGAAATGGATTCAACATCGGCCCAGATTTTCAGTTCGATGGTTTCTGTTCATTTGATGGTAGTTTCAGCGCTGACTATGACCCCGATGAAGATAACCCGATTGATGATAACGGCTGGGACGGTTCCGAAGACCCGCCTGTTCCAACTCCACCCGGCGACCAGAGTGACCCAGGCTTAGCCTATCTATTTGCAGATAATCAGTACACAAAACGGAAAACTCGTCAACAACTCAAACACTATAGGAGATTCATGTAATGGATAAAACCGCATGGGAATACTTAAAGGAAGATATAATGGAGACAATAGACCAATATTTAGGGGCAGACCTTACAAAGCAATCTGTGGACTTAAGTGCCATTAAAGATTTAAAGGTTGCTACTAATGATGCAATTAGACATCTTATTGGCCCGGAATTGCAGAAATTAATGGATGTGCAGGACAATGGTATTATGATATTGTATTTATCTGTAAGCAATAGTCCTAAGCAGGTTGAATTGTGTGTAGACTTTACACATGAAGAATCACTAACAAGAGCCAAATTTATTTTTCCATACGAGTGCACATTTGGAGATATTATCAGAATGCTTATGAGATTATAGAGAGGTGATAACATGTCAAGTTTAAAAGTAAAAGAAGCAAGAGCCAGAATAAACAACGTTTTAGACGAATTAGACGAATCAGTAGACATCGGCGATGAGCAATATTTAAACATGGAACTGATTAAGTTGACTAGGGATATAATTACACCCATCAACGAGTTACTGGATTTGTCTTGTTCTGATTGGCAATTACGCAGATTTACCCCGGACATTATGAGAGAAAGGGTTTCTTTTGATTTGTACAATGAGAATATGGGTTTTGGGGTTGAAATGTTATTTAAAGCAACACTTACGTTGTCTACAGTGTTACCCATTTTTATCACCTTGAGGTAATGCTTATGTGGTACAACCTAGTATACCCCGTTGACACGCTCAACATCACTCCCACCCAAATTCCCATTGTAGGTTCTGTTTCCAACTATGACGGTAAATCTCATGCCATCGTAGAACTCAACACCGCAGACGATTTCAACTCACTCCTAAACTGTCTAATCGCAGAAGTCCCTGACTGTGTTGGTCTGTTCTTCGATGGACGCACCATAACCCCAAGAATAGAAGGTGATTATGCATGACATTAAAAGACCTACTGAAAGCCTACGTACAACCCCCATCTGACAAAGACCCAGAAGAGGTTCTGAGAATCGGTGACCCAACCCCCGTCTTCGTCTTCATCGTTGATGATGCAGACAAAATACAGGCAGTACGCCGCTTTCGAATCACTGACACCTTAGCCACAACCCTACGCAACATGACAGTAAAACGGTTCTGGGTTGATTGTAAAGGGAGCGTGTACATATATGTCTATCAACCGAAAGAATGATTTCTACGATTCATCGAAACTTAAAGCATTTCAACACCCAATGTTATTTTCTATAGGAAGGGAGAGATTCAAAATGCAATACTTAGATGACACATTAGCAAGAGCAGAAGCGTTTCTGAATGGTAAATGGTGGTACGGCTATGGCTTTAAAGCAAGCAACAATCCGCCCACCATGTATACGGTAAACCAGTTAGCCGCTATGTATCCCTCTATCTACACGGCTGACTATATTGCTAAGGTAAAGTCATACATTGACAAAGACTACAGCCTTATTGACTGTTCCGGTTTAGTGTGCAACGCCTTAGCTATTCCAGACATTGGCTCCTACCAGCTTGGTTTGTTACCTAACACCCATTCCGATAACATGTACACCTACCAATCAACCCCGCAGGAAGGCGACATTCTCTGGAAGAGTGGGCACGTTGCTCTCGCTATTTCTCCGGCACACTGCATCGAAGCGAAAGGCATTAACTACGGTGTCCGCAAGTCCCTTATCTCAGAACAGGGTTTTACGAAAATCATCCGCCCCACCTACCAGTATTACAAAAACCTTGGGTGGAATAAAGACAATAACGGCTGGTGGTACGCTTACGGCAGGATGAAGGGAGAGTATTACTGGAACTGCACCGCCTGGATTGACGATAAACTCTACGCCTTTGATAAAGAAGGCTACCTTGTTTACAACCCAACCGTTACTACAGACGCAAACGGAGCAATCAAAACCATCAGCGGAGAGAGGAGCGTTGACGTTGATTAAATTAAAAGACATTTTCTCAATACAGTACGCCAATAAAACCACTCCACAGAGAGTAAGCGCGGTAGATGTGTTTACAGAATACAAGATACAGCTGGCAGGTGATAAGACTTATCAAGTCGACAGCATTGAAATTGACAATGACAACCGTGTAATCACTCTTAATTTCAGTGAATAAAAGAAAACCCCTAGCAGAACATTTGTCTGCTAGGGGTTTTCTTTTTTATTTATCCTACACGGGGAGTTCTGCATCGTGTGACTAACACGCATTACGTTCTGGGCCTTTTCCAAGGTAGTCATCCAGATACGTTACTTTCACCCTTATCCGTGGGAATCAAATTTACTTCGTATACCGGCTCAGTCTGTATTGCCCCACCTGTCTCATCCGGTATACCTTCCTTTAACTTACTGGGGGAATACCCGTAGATATTAATTGGGGTATCTACGGGCATATGGGAAAACAAATGATTGTCAATCGCCATTGTTCACATCCAGTCGGTCAATCAGCTTACTGATAACCGCAGTGTTATTGTTGAGTGCTTCCGTCATCTTGTCAATCTTTTCGTCCGATTCACTCTGCTTTTTGTAAATATACCAGCAGAGAATCCCACACATGACAATCGGGAACCCCAACGTACCGATTAACTGGGTGATATCCAACCCAGCAGAAGTCATTACTACCATAGACACATCCCCCTTATGCCCTAGGCTGGAACTGGTTGGTAGCCCATGTACGCAGTTCAGAGTCCTTCTCTGCGAGTAACTGGTCTACCTTAGTCTGGCTGTAATACTGGGTGCCATCGATGACAACACCATCATCATTGTTCTTCACCGTAAGCATATTGCCGCCAGCATCCTGAAAAGTTGCAGTGCCATCAGCGCTGTCACCGTCAGTGTGGGCAATATACGTTGGTGCTTCGGGATATTCCATAAGCTACACCTTCCTTTCATAGTTTCTTATATTATATCATATTTTCAGGTAAATTACAAGGCTACCATTGAAAATAGTGGCAAAATGTGCTATAATAAAAGCGTAAAAGTAAACCTGTATTATCGTCATTGCACAAAATGGGAAAGTAAGAAGGGAGCGTGTAGAATTATGACGAAGGAAGAAATGCTGAAGGCAATCGAAGAACTTGTTGACGCAAACGGCACTTTGATTCCTGATAAACTGTTAACACTGAAGGCTGAACTTACAAAAGACTATGATGACATCACTACAGTTCGCACCACAAACAAAACTATCACTGAAAACATGGGTAAGCTGGAAGCTGAGAACAAGGAACTTAAAGAAGCGAACTTAAAGCTGTTCATGATGGGCTTCAAAAGTACCCCTCAGCCGGGAAGTAATTCGGATGAGCCAGAGACTAAGCCAGAACCGGAAACTCCGCCAGCAACACCCGAAGACATTGTTAATACCATGTTTGGTATTCAGAAAGGAGAATAATATGCCTAAGATTACACCGGTAGACAACGTAAGTATTTTTAATGCTGTCCGCGCGTTCATGTCCCCGTCATTTCAGGACAGAATTCCGCAGGCCACTATCGACAACATTGAGAGCATCGGTAACATGATTACCAGCCAGGAGTTTGAGGTTGAGTTTAACCAGTGGCAGTCTGCTCTCGTAAATAAGATTGGTATGACAATCTTCCACCAGTATGACATTCAGAACCCCCTTGAGAAGTACGTGTTCGGTGAAATGACGTTCGGGGATGCAATTGAGGAAATTGCAACCGATATCGTTAAGGGCCGCGCAATGGATTATGGTAAGGAAGGGGAATCCTTAGACCCGTTTGTTAAGGTATCTCCTACTGCTAAAGCAGAGTACCACAGAGTCAATGAGCCGATTCAGTACATGAACACTCTGGAAAAGGATAGACTGCGCAGGGCTTTCCATTCTGGCGGCAACGTGTCAAGACTGTTAAACATGTTCATCTCTGAACTGTATTCTTCCGCAAATATCGACAGCTGGTTGCTGATGAAGAACATCATGTCCTATTACATCCATGACCAGAAGGCAGCAGCAGGTATGCCCCTGTTATCCACACAGAAGATTACCTCTGTGGACGTAATCGATAAGACTACAGCAGAAGATTTCCTGTTACAGATTATGAACACCATGAGTGCTATGCGGTACCCGAACAATGCGTTCAACCCGCAGAAGATTCATAAGACCCTGAACAAGCGCGACCTGGTTCTCTTTATGCGGTCTGACATTGTAAATACCATCGGCGTACGTGCGCTGGCTCAGGCGTTCAACAAGGAAGACTTAAACCTGAATGTGCGGGTAGAAGAGATGGATGACTTCGGCGATGATACCGATGACGTTATGGCTATGCTGACTGAGGACTGGTGGTTCCTTGTTACCAGACAGCTGGAAGATATGGAATCCATCTACAACCCCAGAAGCCGCGGCTGGAACTACTTCCTTACTCGCCAGATGAGTTTTGGATGCTCCTACTTCAAGGATGCAGCAATCTTCAAGAAATCCTGGGATTAATTTTCAGAAAGGGGTGGCCCTATGGCATTTAAACCAAATACAACTGTATACCTGTGTACGGGTACGGGGATGGATGCCGCAAATTCCATATGGTGGCATAGGTTTGCATACCCCAACACAGTGGGCGCTAACCGGGATGACAGTTGGTGGAACACCTGCTACCAGTTTTTTAAATCTCACAGCATTGCTGAGGGAAACTGGTACTGTACCTATTTAGACCCGTCTAGGGGCTACTTCCGTTTTGGCAGACAGCCCCTAGTAGACCGCCACGGAGATATCCCGCAAGGTGAAGAGGGTCTGGGTTCAGCCGCACAGCAGGCGTACATTGATAACAATAACATCCCGGTAGCTGAAACGATTCGAGCGGTGGATTACATTGTATTTGTAAATGACGGTGATGGCGTAGGCGGCAGTGTAAACTATGCATTTGTAGACCAGATTGTAAGCTTGAACTGGAATACCTGTTTGGTGTATTTTACAATTGATGCCATAATGACATATCAGCCTTACTTCTATTTTGGGCCAAGTATGGTACTTAGAGATATGGAGTTCCAAGAGAGGATGGGGCAAGATCATGGCATTCCAAACATTGCAAATGAGAACACCCAACCGGAACCTTTTGAGCCATCAGAATCTGACTATGTTTTCCAGCGTATTACCGATGAAAGTCAAGTAATCATACAGCGCACCGCTGATATGGGGCCATTCTTTCATTTATTTGTTACCAGTGACGTTTCACTTGAGCAAGAAGATATCACACCAAATGTATTTTATGGTGGGTTACCTTCCTTCAAGGCGTGTGAAGCATCGAGGGATGGAGAGTTTAACCTTGGTATCGGTGGCTACTATGTTCCATACCGTAAGAATGAAGTGTTCGACCTGCTGGGATCTTACAACGCAATGGAGCATGTATTGTATTCCTACACATGTCCTATGAATTTGTTCGACCAGGCCCAAATTCCACCCCTGCCAAATGTAGGAACCACACCTAGGCTCATCGACAACTTTAGGGATATTATTGACTCCTACTTTAGACCTACAGAGAATCTCTATGATGACGATCACACCCTTCGGTTGCCGGTTGACTTTAATGATGATGCGACCAGAGCAGACTGCTCCCCCGCGGAAGGGAATTACCAACCTGTTAACCTTAAGACGTACCAAGCCCCATATTCCTATCTTTCAGTTGCTGATAGGATGGGCGGTTCACTGGAAGTACCAGTGCAGAACATTGTGAGTTATACTCCTTCCGAAGAGTATTATTACCGTGTTCCGTTTATCTTTAACTTCACAGCGGCACCAAACGCAATGAGTTGCCTTTACATTGCAGATTTGAAACAGATGCTGGGAAGCTGGGCAAGTCCTATGTTGGTTAACATGCAAATGCCTTCCTACGTTATGACTCCAAATAACAGTGGTTATAACAACAATGCAGTATCTGCCTGGACGAATATGTATACTGGCGTAGCCCAGATAGCTGTAGGTTCTGCGTTTAACTCTATTGCTGTGGGTCAGGATATGTTACTGAAAGCTGCTAGCGCGCTGGCTACTGTAGGAATTGGAGCGGCTGTAGGCGCAGGCTCTATGAGTGCATTAGGCGGCGTAGGCGCTAAGGGAGCCTTAGGTGGCATTGGTTCACTCAACAACCCCATTAAACAGGTGGCTAGTGGACTGACTGGCTCAGGCGTAAGCGCATTAAGTGCGGGCGTTGCAAATGTGGGCAACTATTTCCAGAACAAAATTTTTGGATTACCTAAGACGGTTGGTGGATTGCCAAATGGCTACAACACCATTGTAGCAAGCGAAGCAGGCTTCAATTTCTTCTGGGTTCACATACGTACTAAGCTGATTAAAACCATTGACCGCGCGTTCAGTATGTTCGGTTATGCGCAAAATATGGTTCGCTATCCACATATCAATATTCGTAAACACTGGTGCTACGTGCAATTGCAGAATGTGAATATTGTTCCTATTCCGGCCAATGATTATGACCCAGGCGGTGTACCGTTCTGGGCTAGGGAACAGATTGAAACGAGAATGAAGAATGGTGTTACATTCTGGAATATCCGATATGCCCTGATGGGGGATGGAGATAGTGGCCCAAGTTCGGTTCAGAGTTGGGATGACGGTGCAATACAGGGAGCAAATAAATGCAAATGGGTGAAGAACTACGGTGGCGGAGAAGCAGGCAATGATATTGAGTGGGAAAACGTAAGCTACTTAGGTGGTTACGCTACAGACTACACGGATGACTACAACCCACAGGAATAGGAGATTGATATGAGAAGAATTAAAGGCGATTTCCGGGGTGATAATGGGAAGATGGACACCCGGAGTCAGCGGCGGAGAGCAAAGTACGAAAATAACCGCCAGTATTTCGACTTACTGGAAAGCTACATTAATATCGCAGTTCACCAGTTCGATTGGGAAGGTCTTCCCGAAACGGTAGACCAGTACTTCTTTGAATACGCTTTGCTGGTTAATGGTAGAGCATGTATTGTAAAGGATAATAAGTTTGGTTTCTTAGGCCTTCCGTGTATACCAATGTCTTCCCAGAATTTTTACTATGCCCACACGCTTTGGAAAGCAATTAGTGTCCACTACGACCAGCCGTTCCTTGCAATTACGCACTGGAACAAGCAGATGCTTGCTCCTCTTATCGAGAAGTATAACATCCCAGAAGCAGAAAAGACGTTGGGCGTTGTGTGTTCGGACAATTATGAAGAAGTTCCACTTTTGGATAAGCTGGAAATCTGGGTTGAGAAGCTGGTCGATGGACAGAGAACCATCGATGTAATTGCAAAACAGTTAAAGCTTGGTAGTTTCTTTCAGACAGATGAAAAGACCAAGATGAGTTTGCAGGAGGCAATTAACAATATTGATACAAACATTGTAGCCACGTTTGTGGGCAACACTATTGCAAAGAGTTTGAACGGTACGCAGAATTTTAACAGTGATTCAGTGGCACAGAGATTGCCACAGGCATGGGATCATCTGAATAACACAGAATCAAGGCTGTTGACCGGTATGGGTGTAAACAATCTCCACACAGCAGATAAAAAGGAACGCCTGCTCACAGGAGAAATCAATTCGAACAATGAGTTTACAGATTGGAACATTGAACACAGGTTAATCCAGAGACAGCATTTTTGTGAGAACATGAAGGCGGCCTTTGGGCTTGACATTAAGGTGAAGATTCATGAGATGGAAAGGGTGGTGGATGATGGGGCTTTACAACTTGACCTTGGACGAACTGGTAATGGCAACCCCAACCCCGGTGATTGACCCGGGATTGCCTATCCCCGGATTGGAAGGATTAACTGAGCGGATTTATGATGAGTTTGGTCAGCGAGAAATCGGTTTTGAGACGCCGGGGTTATTCATCCGTAAGCTGAACAACAAGCTTAAAATCCTTGCTCCAAACTATAACAGAATGTTGGCGGCACAGTTTATCGAGTTTGACCCGTTTGTTACCGACTACATTGAAGACTTCAACCGGGCGGATTCTGACAAGCATTTCAAGGAACATGAGGGCTATAAGGAAGTAAGTTCTTATGTTGGAGATACCACCAGAAATAGCCAGATAGAAGGGACTGAAAGTTACCAGCAGAGCAATACGCTGAACACAGAAGAAGCTGAGGTTGGTAAGAAACTAACCGGAAAGCTTGCTTCTGAATCTATAAATGAAAGTCACGACAAGGAAACCACAAGCACTACAGATAAAACGGTAAATGAAACTTACGAAGAAAACACTAAAGTAGATACAATTGGCCATGAGGAAGGCTCCAGTGATAGGACATGGGCTGAAGATTCTGACAGGACTTACTCTGAGACAGAGGATTATGATGGCACTGGTTCACAGAATGACACTACTACAGAAACCAGCACCGATAATCAGACCGGAAGAGAGTGGTCGGAAAACGGAAACAATCAGGGTCATGTTCTGGATGTTCGAAGTGATACCCCACAGGCTATGTTGTTTAATGAGCCAAACCATTACTATGGAACAGGTAGAGCACATGACTATGGCGAAGTATATGACAAGGCGGACGGCGGTCAGGGGTATGCACATTACCCCGAAGCGGAACCGGATACCTTTGACACTGGAAGTTATGATATCGGTGGTGGAGATACCCCGTGGTTCAATTATGCATCAGAAGCTACGAACCATACAGAGCATAGTAGTTATGATAAGAGTGGCACAGAAACCTACTCGAAGAATGGCTCTAAGAATGGTTCGCTTGCGAGAGAAACTACGGATACTCATAATAAGGAAACGGAAGGCACTGATACAACAAATAAGGAAGGCACAGACAACACAGATACTACGAAAGATACTACCAGTAATGAGACAGGCACAAAAGACCATACACAGGAAAACACAGAAAAGGTAACGGCTACTGGAACGGAAACAGCGTTGGATTCCAGTGCTAGAAATACCCACGAAGCTGGCAGTGAAGACAATACCAATTCCAGACAGCAGGCTGTTGTTGGGTCAGATAAGAAAGACACCCAGACTACGAATAGTAGTAATTCGTTTACGTCAGACAAACATCAGACGAACAAGGGAAGTGGTAGACGTACGAAGAACCAGGAACATGTTGGAAGCACCTCTTCCAGTGTGCGTAAAGGTAGGGTCATGAGATCACCTTCTGACCTGATTACAGAATACCGAAGAACACTTACCTTTAGTGCAGACCTTTGGTTATTTACAGAGTTAGACGAGTTATTTTTAAACGTGTTTTAATGGCTGAGAAGATGCCGGAAAGGAGAACTATATGAGTAATCCAAACAGAAGACGCAGACCCGTATGGTGTGGAGATGTTGATACTACAAGACCTGGTGGAGCATGGGATGTACAGGATGATGGATGCTGTAGACCGTGTAAGCCACCGGTTCCGGGTTGCAGGCCGCCAATGCCGCAGTTCCCGGATTGTGGTTATCATATTCCGCCAGTGCAGTACGTTCCGGGGATGAATGAGCAGGAACAGCTTGCAAATTTGAACTGCAAGATGAATGAGTTGATCGAACTGTTCAACTGCAATACGGATAAGGTCTATGGTGCATATGAAGAGGTGGTAAGAAGTGCGGTGTGTAACGACGCTTTCTACAAGGAAATCACGGTGGAGAGCGGTTATCTTGCTGATGCGAGTACAAGCTATGAGTTAGTGCATATCCCGTATGTGGATTGTGCAGGTCAGCCGATCTATTTGGAGATGGGTCTGGCGTATAACAATACAACAAATTCCGGTGTTACGGAAAGTGTATTTGATAAGGCGTTAGAGGTGTATGCGGATAAGATTCTGCCTGCGGCTGAGAGAAGTTTCCAGGGTGTGGCGATCTGGAAGGGAGCGCCGATTTACTCAGGTGAAGCTGCTGTGGGGACTATGGCGCTGATTCCGGGTCAGTGTGATTATACGCTGGGAGTTACGGAAAACGGGTATTTCAAGATTTATGATACCCCGAAAGAGACTGATAACTCCGGTGTGATTAAGGCCATGCGTCAGGATAAAGTGCGGAACTCCATGGGGTGTGCTGTGATTATCCGCGGTGGAGAGTATGTGGTTGACGACAATCTTAGTGAGATGGAACTGCCGTGTACCGTGATGGCTATGAATTATAAGACCAAAGAGCGGTTTATTCTTGCTATTGGTAAGGATAATGTGGCTAGTGACATTACTCCGGAAATGATTGCTAACCTGCTTAAGAAATATGATGTGGATGTGGCGGCTCTTACCAGCTGGGGACAGCAGAGTTATTTGCTGGACAAGGGTCAGTTCAGTTTCATGCCTACCAGTACGGATTCTGATGGAATTCCTACGGTTCCGCAGAGTGCGGCGTTTTGGTATATTACGAAGCGCAGGAATTTTCACAATGATTACGTGAAGGAAGTTGCGGCTCTTACGATTCAGATGGGAGAGAATCTGTGGTATGACGAGTTGACCTGTGAATCGGTGGATAATTTGAAACTGGACTTTGTGGAGTTAAGGAATGATTTAGAGCAGGAGATTCAGGACAGGAAAGACGCTGATGATACGCTGGGTGAGCGGATTGACAAAGAGATTACTGACCGCGAAGCGGGTGACACCGCGTTGGATGAAAAGTATGCGGCTGAGGTTGCTAGGCTGGATGGAGAGATTGAAGCGCTTGAACAGAGGGTTACTGATGAGGTAACCCGTCTGGATGCGCTGATTCAGTCCACTAAGGAAGCGCTGACTGCGAAGGATGTGAAAGAGGTCAAAGTCACCCATGATGGGACAAGAGACACGTATCAGGTTGTACTTAATGATGGCACGGTGCTTGGCGCAGATGTGATTGTGTATAATTATGACCAGTTAGTGCAGAAGCTGGACAGTTATGCTACGGTGGAACAGAGACTTGATGCGGAAATCGAAGCGAGAAAGAGTGCGGATGACGCACTTAATGCGCTGATTACAGCAGAACAGCAGGCCCGGGCTAATGGGGATACTGCATTGGCTGAGCAGATTGCTAGTGTTAGGGCTGAGTTGACGGAGTTGATTCAGGGGAATACTACGGATATTACAGCTTTACAGGGTGCGCTGGATACGTTGACACAGACGGTGCAGAGTAATTATGCATCGTTGAATGAGAGGGTGACCAGTAATGCGGAGAATATCGCGAATTTGCAGGGTAGCTATGGGGCTTTACAGGCAACTGTGGCGGCGCTGAATGAAACGGTGACTGGGTTACAACAGAGTTTTGCTAGCACGGAACAGAGTTTTGAGAATGTGAAGCAGACTGTGGCTAGTATGCAGGATGAACTTAATGCTTTCGAAGAAAGGATTGAGGGTGAGTTAGGGAATTATCTGCCGCTGAGTGGTGGGAAGATGACTGGAGCCATTAATATGGGCGATCACGCTATACCTGAAATCAGTTTTTTACAGTTTAACGAGCATAGCTATACGGACGAAAAAATGTTATATTATGCCCCCAAGCCCAACACTGAGTTTTATAATTTCCCTAGATTTATATTCCGTGGGGATGCAGACTCTAACTATTCCGCTTCCGTAGAATGCGCAAGGGTCGAACTTTCTGGTTTGATTGGACTTATTGGGTTGGATGGTGGGAAATCCCCATATGTATCTAGTGACCATAGACTGATGCTTACTTATAAGCACGAATATAAGCCTATTATAATTTCAAACGTGCAAACTCCTAAAACTGATGTCGATGCCGCCAACAAAAAGTATGTAGATACGGTTGGAGAAAATCTGGCTGGTGAGATTGCTGAGGTTGGTGGACAGCTTGGTAATTATCTGCCGTTGAGTGGTGGACAAATGCGTGGCGCTCTTGATATGAACTTCGAAAATGTGGAAAATATGAGGCGGATGAGTTTTGGGGAAACTGGCAATAGCAGATATTATACGCTGTTTGAGGATGAAACTTTAAAACTCATTAATGAAAAAATTTCTTCTCAAAGTATTGGGCATTTTAATTTAGATTGCGAAGCCATAACCTCATATAGAGGTCTCCTGGGACTAGGTGTAAGAATACATACAAGTGCTAACTCTACGGCTAGTAAGCCAGTACTTGATATTGAAGGAATAACTGATGGGGCTAAAGTTCGCATAACAAACATAGCAACGCCTATTGGAGAAGATGATGTCGCTACAAAGGGTTATGTAGATTCAGCGGACGAGGGTTTCCTGTATGTAGACGGGGGCCGGTTGTACGCGCATGGAGATACACCGCAGGAGGTATTACTTGGCTGTCTGGATTTTGCTCCAGGTGGAGTAGAATCTGGTGGAATTGTTAGCTTAGACTGTGGGGCTGGAAGTGCTGGGCCAATTCTGAGTGTTAGTGACGGTGATTCTGGGCTTGCCTTATTACAGGCAAAAACATCCGACTTTAGCAGTAATGACGATGTTATGACACTTGCCGCCGTAGCTAAGCTTGGAAATGATGACTACCCTTACACAGAACCCATGTTAGCAACTTACAAGGTCACATCTGGTGGCACTATTACAGGTGCCTATTTGCTGAGGTCTCCCCAGGGAGTATGGATAATTAATATTTCAGGTTCTCAGGAAGAGTCCTTTGGTCACAATGAGGCAAGGTTAATCGGAGACACTGTTGACATTACTGTTGCTGTAGATGACGCTACATCGATGACTATTACATTCTCACAAGCTGTCAACGCAATTTCAATATCAAAAGTAATCGGCATAGCGCCATTAACACTTGAAGGGGTATCTTAAAGGATGAATAAATTTTACAATGGAAAACGAGTGCTGTCATTTGGAACACCATTCATATTTTCACTAGGCAATCGCTCCATTGGTAAAACATTCTATTGGACTACACGGTGTATTAAGAAGTATCTTAAATCTGGAGAACAGTTTATCTATGTTCGAAGGTATGATAATGACTTGAAACGTGTAGCTCCCAGCTTCTTTGAAAACGTATCCTTCAAATTCCCAGACGTTAGTCTGGGAGTTGAAGGTAGCGGAAGAAGTGGTACAGAGTATTATATCAATGATGGGTTGGCTGGAGTAACTATGGCATTGAGTGCGGCTAATAAGTATAAGTCTGTAGCGATGCCATATGTTACTACTATATTGTTCGATGAGTTTATCAATGAAGACAATGATTACTTAGGGAATGAAGTGGGAAATGCGTTTAGTTTGTATCAGACGATTGCCAGAGGTGGCGGTGCGGTGCTGAGACAGGATGTTAAGTTTGTTTTTCTTGGGAATGCGGTGAGTTTGAATAATCCGTATTTCATTGAATTGGGGATAAGGGAAAAGATTGACGGAACAAAAAACTATTATGTTGACGATGACCGGGGTTGGGTTGTTGAAATTAGTAATAATGAACAGATTGCAGAAGAGATTGCTAATACCCCGTTTGGAAAGATGATTGCCAAGACTAGATATGGTGATTATGCGTTGAAGAATCAGTTCTATCTGGATAGTGAGCAGTTTATTTGTCAAATGACTGGTGAACTGAATTATGTTTGTACGCTGGATGGAGATGGTGGAAGGCAGTATGGATTGTATTTGAATGAGGTTGAGGATTTATTGTGGGTTAGTCCTAAGGTAGACCCGAACTGTAAGGTTCGGTTTGCGATTAGTGAAGGTGCGCATAATGACGGGACTATCTTGGTTCGGGATAGTGGGGCAAGTAGGATTTATATGACGATGAAGTATGCGTATGATTATGCGAAGTTGAGGTTTGAAACTCCAGATTGTAGGTTTGTTATACTGGAGTATATGAAACATCGGATTCGATGAAGGGTTAAATGTTTGGCGGGTAGTGCAGAAGGGGCCACCCTAAGGGGGTCTCTTTTGTTTTGTGGTTTTGTTTCCACAATTTGGCATTGATGTCTGGGGTGCCACCCTAAGGGTATTCCCACAATTTGACATTGATGACTGAGGGGCCACCCTAAGGGGTTTTCCACAATTTGACATTGATGGCTGAGGGGCCACCCTAAAGGGATAATTGGGAGAAAATGGGTTGGGAGAAATTGGAAGAAAAATGGGTTGGGAGAAATTGGAAATAAGGGTGGATGGAAAAACCCCCATTAATGGGGGGTTTTCCGGTAAGCGGATGAAATGCGATCGCGGTGCATGATTCTGTATACCGTATTAAGGTCATCAGATGATAGTGCATCCACAAGTATTTGCGCGTCATTAATCAAGACGTCCTGCCAACTATCCCAAGTCATACCGTAAAAACGGGAAGCGCAAGTATAACGTTTACGCAAAGATTTTGGCAATAGCCATACTGCAAACTGATAGTCATTTGCCCAAAACAGGGCTTTAATAGCATCGCTAGTGATACGGGGGTGGACATGTATATGCATGGCCACCTTAGTGACTTCCCGAACATAGCGGGATGATGCAACAGTTTGTAACGCCCAAAGAGCGCCTTGTCGTTCTTGTATTGTCATTTCTTCTTTCCTTCTTTCTTCTGAACTTTTCCGCGTTTCATTAATTCGTCTACTAGTTCGTCTGTGGTGGCGTCTGACAGGTCGGGTTTGCCTGCCAGTGTTTCGGTTGTTTTGTCTGCTATGTGTTTTACTGCTTTCCATTTTGCAATTGCGGCGATTGCTATGCCGATTATCGCGAAAATGAAGGGAATGACAGTAATCACTAGGACTACCGCCATTACACATAACAGATATACCAGCGGGCCTATCATATAGACCTTTCTTCCAAGATATTCTTGGAAGCCGTTTCGAAAAATTCCCGTTCTGTCATTTCACAGGAATAAACCGCACTGGCTAGTTGTTCTTTATCCAGGTATTTGTAATCCGGAAAAGCGCGTTTCAATTCACGTTTACACTGGCTCTCGAGCCAAGTGTCTTTTGCGTCTTCTGGGCCAGTGATTAAAAACTTGACCTCTTCCACCTTGCGGTCTGTGGTGAAGGCGTACACCTTGAAGGTGTACACGTAAATTGTGCGGCTGATTACTCTTTCATTATAACGTCCCATATTATTTCCCCTCTCTGTACTCACAAAAACCTACATTCATTGCATCTGCAAAAGCCTTTAAATCTTGCCTATCGGCTACTACATAACAGTTTACGCCAGTGTCGATAAACAGTGCATTTAAACCATTAAGCGTTGACATGGCCGTGAACCTCATAGAATTGAACCCGGTTACTGTGGTGTAACTGAACTTGTCCACTAGGTCACAATATGCATTCTCTTTGAGTCGACTTGGATTGTTGTAGCAATCGTACAATGAAACACCGTCTGGCGTCTGGTGGGTGTAAAATTCACCACAATATTGTTTGGCCTTTTTGGTGTTCGGATTAACTACTTCATAGCAACGGTTATACCATTCGAAATAGGCTTTCATTTATTTCACCCCCTTACTTAATGCCATACAGCCTACCATCAATTATAATTCCCTCTGGTACAATCACAGCATAATACAATAGCTTAGTGCCTTCAATTTTGGAAAAACCTAAATGCGGGTAATCTTTCGGAAAAAAGACGGTATGGCCTGCTGTAGTTTTTAAAAATATGCTACCGTTATTCTCAATACGAGCATGGCCTAAATCCACTAACATTTGCGCTAGGCCGTACTGTGAAAATGCTACGCCATAGCCCTGCCATTCTTCCGGCAGTAAACGTAGCGCACTATATACGTAGTCGCGTGCGTCATCGCTGGTACTAGGCTCAATACATGTGAAATAGTCGTTGTGTTTCATTCTTGCTCTCCTCTCTATGCAATTATCATTGTGCGTTATGACTGGCTGGTCATCTTCAGTAACCGGGAACCAATTTCCGGTTAGACACCGCGCAAGCGGTGTTTCGACCTTATACTCCGTAGTACCATTCATCTAACAACTCACGGAAAGTGATTAACTGATGTAAAGCTTCCGTCAACTCACCGTCTGAACATTTAGCTAGCCACATCAATGCTCCCCGCATCGCTTCTATTTCTCCCCACACCTTGTAATAAAACTCTGTGCGTTCGAGATATTTAGCATCGATTATCCATAGTTGCATTCTAACGTTTATAAAGCTCTCAATCGTTGTCATTTCATTATCCCCTTTCTAAACTACTGTTAAATTGTATCTCTTTCTATGGTTTAATTGTATCATAATAATGCTCATTTGTCAATACATGCTTGAAACAATATTGCACAAAATTTATCTGCAAATATGCACCGTATATAGTGTATAATAGACTGTATAAAATATGCATAATTATGCATTATGTATATT
>ERZ1090864.528-NODE-530-length-21186-cov-15.315603_pt1 | contig 21186 bp, 15 predicted proteins | sample MGYA00478479_ERZ1090864 | MGnify/ENA primary metagenome ERZ1090864 (study PRJEB33644, sample SAMEA5815743) | chicken gut metagenome | biome: Chicken; feature: Gastrointestinal Tract; material: Caecum | place: Ireland | collected 2019-01-01 | study: A study of the...
GTCCGGGCCATAATACACTCGCTTTTCCGGGAGATCATGCCAGCCAGTTATCATTGCCCCGCTTTGTGTGTCAAAGCAATAGAACTTCCCATCGATTTTCTGCTGGCCGTATCTCATAGCGCCATCGGCGCCATAATACACTCGCTTTCCGGGAAGATCACACCATCCGATCGCCATCGCACCGGTCTGTGTATCAAAATAATACCATTTCCCATCGATCAGCTTCTGGTCATACCACATTGCTCCGTCCGGGCCATAATACACTCGCTTTTCCGGGAGATCATGCCAGCCAGTTATCATTTCACCGCTTTGTGTATCGAAGCAATAGAACTTTCCATCAATCTTTTGCTGGCCGTATCTCATAGCTCCGTCAGGTCCGTAATACACCCTTTTGTCTGGAAGATCGTACCATCCGGTCACCATGTATCCGGTCCCATATTCAAAATAATACCATTTTCCTTCTATAAGTTCCTGGCCTTCAGCTATTCCTCCGCTGCTTGTATAATATTTTGTACCCTTACTGTCTGTAATCCATCCTGATATAACGGCCCCTGTACTCGTATGGAAATAATATACTATTCCATCTATTGTCTGCTCCCCATAGACCATTGTTCCATCAGGGGCATAATAGACGCGCTTTTCCGGAAGATCATGCCAGCCAGTTATCATTTCACCACTTTGTGTATCGAAGCAGTAGAACTTCCCATCAATCTTTTGCTGTCCATACCGCATCGCACCATCCGGACCATAATATACTCGTTTTCCCGGAAGATCATACCAGCCAGTTACCATGTATCCGGTCGTATGTTCAAAATAGTACCATTTCCCATCTATGTACTTCTGGTCTTCTGCATAGTTCCCTGATGAAAAGTAATATCGCGTCTTACCATTTACTACCGCCCAGCCAAAATAGACAGCACCGGAACTTGTATCAAAATAATATTGTTTTCCATCTATCACCTGCTCTCCATACACCATGGTGCCATCAGATGCATAATAGACTCGTTTTCCCGGAAGATCATGCCAACCGGTTATCATCGCACCGGTCTGCGTATCAAAGCAGTAGAACTTCCCATCAATTTTCTGTTGCCCATACCTCATCGCGCCATCCGGACCGTAATAAACTCTTTTTTCCGGGAAATCATACCAGCCAGTTACCATATACCCATTTTCCCAGTCAAAAAAATAGTATTTACCGCTGATCAGCTTTTGTCCATAAACTTTCTGGTTATTTTCGTAATAACTTATATTTCCGTTACTATCTGTCTCCCAGCGGCCTTTACTAAGTCCCAGATACTTCGCAATCCCTGTCGCATCCGCAACACCAAGCTGCTTTAATCCCGCCTCAGTAGTTAAAAATCTGTTTGCATCTCCACTGTTTGAAATAAAAGCATGCTCTACAATAATGCCCGGTATTCCCTGTTCTTTACAGTAAATCTGCACACCAAAATAATCAGAGATCGAACCGTCCGGATACCTTTCATTAATTGTCGTATCTTTGCTATAGATTCCCCGATCTGTCAGCCCCAGCTTGACCAGCTCATCCAGGATCACCTGACCCAGTGTATGGCCTTCAGCTCCGACCGAATATTTCCAGCTGTAATTTGGAACAATCACTTCCGCTCCATTCGCGCTGGATGAAACTGACGCATTCAGATGAAAGCTGACAAAAATCTGCGCTCCTGCATTTGCCGCTGCCTGGACCCTTTTCTCTATACATCCCACGCCCCATATGCCATATGGGCAGTCCGGGCCTGTCCTGGTCATATACACAGAGACTCCGGCATACTGTTCTAATTCTTCTTTGCAATAATTAGCGATTTTGAGGGTGAGTTCTTCCTCCTTAAGTCCATTCCCCCTTGCTCCGGCATCACTGCTGTCATGTCCCGGATCAAGAGCAACTACAATATTCCCAGATCTTTCTTGAGGTGCTGCACTGAATGTGCTGATCCGGGCTGTACCCGCACTCACCTCGTTAAGCGCCGCAGCTATACTGTCCTGGGCCCTGGTCACGCCATTTTCATCTATCGTGACAACCGAAGCCTCCACCTGTGACTCCATATCCTCCGCGGTTTCACTGTCTAACGGCTGCAGCTCCTCAATCCCATTATACTCCTCGTTGACGCCAAACTCAGCTTCGACACCTGCATCCTCCAGCACAACCGTCTTATTCTCCTCGCCATAGTAATTCAGGCTCACTGCACGATATGTCCCAGTATAGGCGTCTCCTGAGTATTCCTTTTCAAATAAATAAAGATGGTCTGTCTGCTGCGACAGCTCCCATTCTTCCCGGCTTCCCATCTCATTTTCAACAGTAAGCGTGACTACATCAGTTCCCATGATCTGCTGCTCAAAAGAGAATACGATCCTCTGTGTTCCAGGAGTCTCCAGATAAGGGCTCTCGATATAAACAAAGTTGATCTCATTTTCCTCCGCAACACCTGAACTTTCCACTGCCCCATCAGCAGCCGGTGTAGTTATGATCTCTTCTGTTGATTTTTCTTCTGGCTGTTGGCTGTCCACCTCAGCTCCTTTGCTGCTCAGGTCCTCGTCGGACAACTCGTTACTTTCCGCCACTTCTTCTGTATCTTGTACGTCTTCCGGAAGAGCCATCGCCGCGCCTTCTTCATTCTCTGCGTTAGCTGTAGCTCCGTATGCGGCCTGCGCCGGAATGCTCCCTGCAACCATGCAGGCGAGCATAATGCCCGCAATAAATCTTGATAGTTTTTTACTCATATCTTAATCTTTCTCCTGTTCGTTTCTCTCTGTTTTGCTGTTTTTTCTTAAAATGGCATCTTCCCGCTGTATCCGTCAAAATTAGCTCCATGAGAAGTCACAAGAGCCTGTCCCTCCTCTGTCAGACGAATACCTTCGCAGCCATAATCCTCAAGATATGTATTGATAATGCACCCGATGATCTGGGTTTCTCCGGTCGTCCCCATACTGCGTATCCTGTCACCTGTCGCAGAATTGAAATCCAGATCCATCTTTTTTTCCGCCTCGTTCACATTCAAGCTCAGCAGTTCACACTCTTCCGTTAAAATACCGCTTTCTATCAGAGCGTTCCAAATATCATATTCATCCCGGATCTCTACACTCTTCCCTGTCACTTCAGCGGTTTGGTCATCCACATAATATACTGTAACAGTCCGTGGCTGCGGGTTATCCCCCGCCGGATCCTCAGAAATATTATCAGGATCTTCCTGATTACCTTCATCCTGCTCATTGTCCTGTGTTTCATCTCTGTCATTATCCTGTTCTTCCGCCTTAACATTATCCGGAGCCTCTTTATCGTTCTTCCCGCATCCTGTAACAAAAACGAAAGACATACTCATGACTAAAATCATACACATAGAAAAAAAGCAACGTTTCTTCATACTAATCACCCCTTGTACTTAATATAAATTTTTCCATACTCCAACATACTAATAATACCAATTAATAGAGTGCTTTTCAATGGGAAAATTTAGAGATTTCATATGGGTAAAAAGAAAAAAGAGACAGCACCTTCACTTGGCTGTCTCTTAATCTCCTGATCTAATTCAGCTGCTCTCCTTCATTCAGAGTCCTTCCTTCTTCCACCACGTTCGTCAGATGGATGATCTCATTTACCACCATCTCATCCGGATAGATGACATATACCAGGTCATTTGGCATGGAATACGGATAATCCTCTCCGTCAAATCCTGTCGCGGCCACAGACTGGATCGTCCACTCCGCTCCGGTACCCAACTGGTATTTGACAAGGGAATTCAACTGCCCCTGCGTTATATTTGTCTCTACATCCTCGCTCACCTGATTAATGATACTGTTCGCTTTCAGCAGCATGGTGGGCGAAAGGGCTTTCTTCAACATCGCAGTTATGACTGCCTGCTGATTTCTTCCTCTCTGGTTATCCCCATCCACCAGGTTGTGCCGCTCCCGGCAGAACGCCAGTGCCTGCTGACCGTCAAAGTGGTTGAGTCCTTCCTGTACCTGCATTTCATATCCAGACTCCCATCCGGTTTCAAACGCATAATCAGAATACACATCTACCCCCCCAAGGATATCCACGATATTGATCAGAGAACTGAAATTCAGCCGGACGTAATAGTTGATGTCTGTCTCATACAGCTCTCCGAGCGTTGCCATCGACGCATCGATCCCATATGTTCCCGCATGGGTCAGCTTGTCCTTCATCCCCCCGGACACTCCCGGTATGGGTACAAAATAATCCCTCGGTGTTGTGACGAGCAGGATCTGGTGCGTGGTGGGATTCACAACAGCAATAATATTTACATCGCTGCGCTCGGAATCCCTGTCTTCTCCGTCTCGTTCATCTCCATACACATCGAGTCCGCTGATATATACAGTGAATGGCTCTTTTGTCAGGCTGTCATCCTCCTCCGAGCCCCCAAAATTAAGTTTTGTCTCTATCTCATGTCTGTAGATGATCTTGATCTGGTCACTGTAACCGTCGACCGTCTCATCCATCAATTCTGTATAAGTCTGATTGTAGATGATCGCCTGCGTCTCACCGGATACGAGCGCCTGCGCCTGCTCCTGGACAGATCCATATTCTGTCATACTGATATCCGCCCCGAGCTGTTCCTGGATATCCAGCACCGCTGACTGCATATTGTCAGCACCCTGGGCGAACTGGACCCCAAACGTGTAATCCGCCGCATCCTCCAGTGTTTCCGCCGGATCGTCCACGAGGACAGCCACTACCATATTATCGACCTTTACTCCGCCGCTGGTGATCATTGCGATCATATTATTTGTCTTGGCAACATAGTACGTTCCCACTGCCAGTACAGCGATCACCAGGAGGCTGTACGCTTTGCCTATGCCCCCTCTCTTCTTCCTGGCAGCCTGCGATACAAATGTAACACACCACAGAAAAAAGAGGATCATCGCCACCAGCGCCAGGTAATTTACAGGGAGCATGTCGAGCAAAAGGACGACTCCCATAAAAGCGATACTGAACAACCCCTGAAGGATAAGGAAGAAATTCCCTGACCGGTTTCTTCCAGACCGTGATGCTCCTTTTCCTGTATTTCTGTTTTTATGTCCTGTCCTTTCGGATGAACTGCGTTTTTTCGCCATTACCAAAATCCTTTTCTTATTTATCTTTCGCACCACATATGGAACGCTGCCCATATGCGCCCGAATAATCCTTATTTATACAGCGCAGAGGGATAGACGCCGCTCTCTACAAGGTTTCTCACCGAGCTCATCACGGCTTCCCGGTCCTCCTTGTATGTCACTCCAAACCACTGGTCCTCTGATCTTAAGACCTTCACGCTGATCTTTCCCGCTTCCAGCAGTTCTCCGATAATTGTCGGGAGCAGATATTCCGCTTTTAAATCTTCTGCCGGAGTTTCTGCGAGAAAACGGCTGAACCCGGTCTCCAGTATATGAAAAAACGGCGGAGTAAGCCCCCACATATTCATGGATACTGGTGTTTCAGGATTAAGCACGTTCTCTTTCGCGCCCTGTCTGATGACCGCGCGGCTGCCGTCCTTTTCGATGTCATGTGTTTCTGTGATCCCGGCAAGCATACCGTTGTCGTCCACTGTACAGAGTCCCCTGGTCACACCACCGTTGTCGCTGAGCGTGTTTTTCAATACAAAACTGACCATACAAACCTGTATTTTATCAGTATCGGGAATACTTGTCAAATAATCGTATGCCTCACGGAACGCGCTCTTGCCGTAATAATCGTCCGCATTGATCACGAGGAAGGGAGAATCCACCGCATCCTTACAGCACAGGATCGCCTGTCCGGTCCCCCATGGTTTCGCCCTGCCTGAGAATTTCCCTCTGTATTCTTCCGGGATATCATCCAGCTCCTGATATACATAAGCCACTTCCACATATTTTTCGATCCGGTTTCCTATTACTTCTTTAAAATCTTTTTCCAGGTCCTTTCTGATCACAAAGACGATTTTGTCAAATCCCGCCTCGATGGCGTCATAGATGGAGTAATCCATAATGATCTCCCCATTCGGGCCTATCGGAGCGAGCTGCTTGATCCCGCCGCCAAAACGGCTTCCGATCCCTGCCGCCATGATCACAAGTGCTGCTTTTGACATATCCTTTTCCTCCTGATTTCGCTGGTATGTTAATTTGTCCCGGTCATCCTGTTTCCCCGGCTGTATCCCCGGCTATTCTCCGAGCCCATCTTCCACAAGCTGGATCATCTCTTTCAAAGCCTCTTCCTCATCCGCTCCTTCGCAGGCGATCTCTATCTCATCCCCGCTCTTAATGCAGGCACCGAGCACGCTGAGCACACTCTTTGCATTGGCGGTCACATTCTCATGTTTCGTTTTTTTAAGGACTGTGATCTTACAGTCAAACTGCATCGCGGTCTTACAGAACAGCCCCGCCGGTCTCAGATGAAGTCCTGTAGGATTTTTGATCCTGACTTTTCCGTTAACCATCCGTATTCACTCCTTATCGTTTTCTCATATAGCCTCTCGTCCCAAGGCCTTCCGGGGAGAGCCGCCTCCCCGCTATCTTTCGTCTTGGGCATTGGGATCGTCTTCAGCCGCTTTTTCTCCTAACGTAAGCCGTACTGATACCTGTCCGTCCAGACTGATCCCAGCCGGGAGATTTACCCGCACCGGTATGTCGTATGTTCCCGGCTCCGTATAATTTTCCAGATCAACAGAAACCGCATTGCTGATGTCCAGTTTTTCAAGCTGAGCCTCATCCCCGGTAAAGCGGAAAGTAATCTCTGCATCAGGTTCATAACTCACCTGAAGGTTCTCCGCCAGATTGTTGATCTTTATAGAACTTACCAGAAAGTCGATCGTGAGAGTTCCCTCCTGCTCGATCTTAACCGTAACCGTAACATTTCCTGCTCTTTCTTCCACCAGGCGTACGCCTTCAGGAAGGTAGGGCGTGATATCCACTGTCATTTCCATTGATTCGGAAACTCCATTGATATCTATCACAGACGCAGGAACTTCGATCTGATCCACGGCATCCAGCGCACCACTCTTCCCGCACACCTGGATACTTTCTGGGGTACTGACACATCCCGTATATTTATATCCCTCTGCCGGAGCGCCGGTCACATTAAACACAATCGGGATACTCTTCACCTTGAGGACCTCCACCGAAACAATGAGCCCCTGCTCTCCCAGATTGTTTGTGATCTGCGTCTGATTCTGCGGATTTCCGTTCTCATCATACAGCACCAGGTCTGCAAACAGCTCCGAATCCTCTCTGATGCCGTCCGCGTCAACCTGTGCCTCCGCGCGGTCGATCTGAGCCAGCGCGGACTCAGCGCCTGTTATAGTCACCTGCTCCGGACTCACGGACACATCTCCGAGCATATATCCGTCTGCTGTCGTGATGCCTTCTGTGTTCACGGTCAGCGACAGAGTCTTCTTCCCGGATTTTTCCCTCTGGATCGTCAGATTCCTGGGGATAGCCTCAGCCGTGATGTTTTCTCTGCTGAATCCATTTATAGTAACCTCTATGGGCACCAAACGCCCTGTAGAATCGATCTGTTTGATATCCGCAGTCGCCACGATATCCGAGCTGGTCAGCTTCTGACGTACCTCCCGGGTAGCATAGACCACCACTGTGACAGTCTGGTTTCCTTCAACCTGATATACTTCTCCTGCTGACGTTATAATATCATCATTTACGATCTGTACCGGTATGTCCCTGAATGTGCTGCTTCCCACCGGATTGTCAAGATTTACTACGACAAACCAGAGGAACGCAGCAAAGATGAACGCGATGATCTTTAGTCCGAGATTAGTTGTAAGTTTGTACTTTTTCATCCTCTGCGCCATCCTTTCCGTATAGTGAATCTCTTCTGTTCAGACCTCCTATACTGAATCTGGCCCAGCATTTCTCTCAGCTCCTCGCGCCTGATCCCACGGGTAAGCCTTCCGCTCATCGCAGCCGACACAAGCCCGGTCTCTTCCGAGACAACGATCACAAGAGCGTCACACACTTCGCTCATCCCAAGAGCCGCTCTGTGCCTTGTCCCGAGATCTTTGCTGATGGACATGTTGTCCGATAGCGGCAGGTAACAGGTAGCCGATGTGATCCGATCTCCCCGGATGATGACCGCTCCATCGTGAAGAGGAGTATTGTGTTCAAAAATATTGATCAGCACCTGTGATGACACCTTACAGTCCAGCTCAATGCCGGTCATCTCATATTCATTAAGGCGGATCGCCTGTTCAACCACAATGAGCGCGCCTGTACATACGTTCCCCATCTCATAACAGGCACGGACGATACTGTCGGCGGTCTCGTCAGAGAAACGTTCGTTCTCCCTGCCCCTGTCAAATGGGTTGATACTGTTAAACAGGTTCTTCTCTCCCAGCTTTTCCAGCGCTCGCCTGAGTTCCGGCTGAAATACGACCACAGCCGCGATCGCGAGCACATTAATGGACTGCCCCGCCAGATAAAGGATAGTGTGCATCTGAAACATCCATGCCAGAAAAATAAAGACGCCCAGCATAATGATCCCTCTCAGAAGCATCCACGCCTTTGTATTTTTGATCCACAGCATGATCTCATACACGATCACTGTAATGATCAGGATCTCAATAATATCCATGGCCTGAACTCTGGGAACATACATATCATGTGTATAATTGTCAACGAAATTTCTCAGCCAGTCTATCATACTGTGTGTCACCGCCTCGCTTACTCAGGCCTCTCTTTCTCAATGCCCAGTTCTTTGCTCAGACTCCTTGTCAAAAGGATGTCTTCCGTATTTCTGTTTTTGTTTCCGGTATCTTCAGTAATATGCTTCACCTGTTTCTCCGGAGCGGATACTCCAACCTTGGGGACTGCTTTCACATAGTAGTAGTATTCATCGTCCTCAAACTGGATATTCTCTGTTCCCGAATAATCCACGGAAAAGAAAAGGAATTCCAGCACAAGTCCAAGTATGATCCCCAGCACCGCGCTCACTACCATAGACGCATAGGAGAGTCGCCCCTCCAATATCATATTTCCCGCCGCCGCAACGATCACGCAGACCACGGACCCCGAAGCGGACGCTATCTTCCATGCGTTGCTGACCGCCCGGCTTCTCACCACATTTACCACGAGAATGCCGATCGCGACAGCCATGATCATGAGCCACATCTCTTTATTTCCCAGCACCTGCTTTGTAAAACTCATAAGGCTGGCCGCAATTCCGTCTGCATCCGCGCTCTTCAGCGCCGTTGCGGAACCTTTTACAAAATCGACCATATAGTATGATATGATCCCGCATACCGCCGGAACGATCCATACCGGAGTGCCCATAAGCCCGAATGCTACAGGGATAACAAAGGGGATCTTCAAACCGAACGCCAGCGCCGCCACAAGGACGAGCCACGATTTTTTTGGCGTGAACCGGAAATAGAAAATATACATCAGAAGGAAGATCATGGCCGATACGATCGCAATAGGCAGTGACAGCGCGTAAAAATGCACCAGGATCAGCAATGCCGCCGCCATGGTCATGACAAGCATCGGCAGGAACGTGCAGATGACCGCAAGTCCGATGGTGCACAGCACAGAAGACGCCGTTTTCATAAATCCGATATTATAATTAATGAGTCCAAAAATGAGTATTCCCATCACAAACTGAATGCCTTTCAGGATATAGACGGAATAAGACGCATAAAGCTTCTGCAGCCTCTCTTTCCAGACAAGTAGTGTACTCATGATCTGTTTATCTCCTTTTTTTATTCATCTTTTCGAGGCGGGATATATCCCTTAAATATTTCTTTACCCGCTGTTTCGCCCGGATGTGCTTCTTGGAATAGAAATTCCCTGCCCCGATCCCGTACATGATCATCAAAGCAAGATAGAGCGCCAGCGCCACGGCGCCCAGAAAAAGAAGCCTCGTGATCGTAATTCCCTCCATCATATTTTCACCATAGCAGAGGAAAATAATGCCCACGAGCAATACATAGCCCACCGTGATCCAGATCAGTGTGATCCAAGTGTTCAGACTGGTGTAATCTTTTTTGTAATAGCCGGCGATCTTGAGATCCTCTTCTCCGTATTCTTTCTCATAGATCGCGGCTTTGGTCATCAGACGTATTTTTCTTTTATCCAACATAACGTTTCCGCACGCCCTTCCTATGTAATCAACTTTTCCTATTTCAGTCCATTATGTTTTAGTATATCATACAGTCAGATACCTTGTCCAATGCTTATAGTCAAAAAGTAGACATTTTGGGCTCCCGCTTTTTTCAGCATTTTCGCCGCTCTTCCGACCGTTGCGCCTGTCGTATATATATCATCTATGAGAAGGACATTTTCACAAGCCTGCCACCCGCGCGACACTCCAAATGCGCCGCAGAGATTTCCCGCCCGCCCGGTGCGGTCCAGATGTTTCTGAGGCAGTGTCTTTCGGATGCGGAAGAGGATATCCGTCCGGCAGGGAATCCCCAGCAGGACCGACAGTTCTTTCGCCACGACCTCTGACTGGTTAAATCCTCTCTTCCGTTTTCTGGATAAATGAAGAGGTATAGGCACAATCTCCTCTATCTCCCATGCCCTGATCTGTCCGGCATAATGTTCCGCCAGCTCAGCGGCAAAGATCCTGCCAAAATTTCTTTTATTCCTGTACTTGAACCGGTATACCGCTCCTGATACCGGCTCCCGGTGAAGCCACAGTCCATACCCCCGGGTAATGAATGAGTTATGGGAAGCGCAGTCCCTGCAATATTCCAGGGTCTCGTCCCGGAGAGGCTTTCCACAGCGCATACAGCGCGGTTCTTTGACATAAACGATCTTCTTCCGGCAGCCGGCGCAGATCCCCTCCCGCGATATCTTCCCACAAAAAGGGCATACCGGCGGGTAAAGAAAATCAAGCAAACGCCGGAAAATCCCTCCGGATACCCCGGACACGCTCAAAACCTGTCCCGGAATTCCCTGATCCTTTCTGCCAGGCTCGTGTATCTTTCCTGCTCGTTTTTGTTTTGTATCATTTCCTGAAATACGGTATCACTCCCAACGATAGTAAGGCATTTTTTTGCCCTCGTCACTGCTGTATACAATAAATTCCGATTATAGAGAAGCCTCGGACCCTGTAAGAGGGGGATGATGACCGCCGGGTATTCGCTGCCCTGGGACTTATGCACTGTGATCGCGTACGCAAGCTCCAGCTCTTCCGCAGTATCATATCCGTATTTTACTTTCCGCGCCTCGTCAAACTCCACTTCGATAGTCTCTGTGTACTGGTTGATCTCTGTGATCACTCCCATGTCCCCATTGAACACTCCCACACCCTTATCCACAGTCAGCCCGAATTTTGTCGCCACTTCCCACTCCAGCTGGTAATTGTTCTTGATCTGCATCACTTTGTCACCTTCCCGGAACAGGCGTCCGTTGATCTCCTTCTCCGCCTTTTTGGGATCTTCGGGATTCAGATAACGCTGGAGGATCGTATTCAGACGCTCCACGCCGAGAAGCCCTTTTCTTGTGGGAGTCATGACCTGTATCTCACTTGGCTGCGCTCCCACATATCGCGGCAGCTTCTTCTGGATGAGCATGATCGTCACTCCGATGATGGTATCCGCATCCTGTCTCCTGAGGAAGAAGAAATCCCGGCTTTTGTTATCCAGGACCACCGGCTCTCCCGCATTGATCTTATGGGCGTTCACCACGATATCGCTCTCTCCTGCCTGGCGGAAGATCCGGGTCAGCGTCACCACCGGGAAACAGCGTGACATAATTGTATCTTTAAGAACACTTCCCGGACCTACGGACGGAAGCTGATCCACATCACCTACAAGCACCAGTCTCGTTCCGGGCACGACAGCCGAAAGAAGGGCGTGCATGAGCGTAAGATCGACCATGGACATCTCATCAATGATGATCACATCCGCTTCCAGAGGATTCTGCCGGTTTCTCATAAAACCGCCCACACTGTCCGTTTCCTCCGGATTCACGTTTACCTCCAGCAGTCTGTGGATCGTCTGCGCTTCATAACCTGTGGCTTCTGTCATGCGTTTTGCCGCCCGCCCGGTAGGCGCTGCCAGAAGAAGACTCATACCTTCACTTTCAAAAAATCGGATCATCGTATTGATGGTAGTCGTTTTTCCTGTCCCAGGCCCTCCTGTCAGCACAAGAAGACCATGCTTTATGGATTCAATGACTGCCTTGTGCTGCATTACATCCAGTTCGATCCGCTCCGTCTCTTCCACCTTCCTGAGTCTGCGCTCCATCAGGTCTTCCGGCACCTCACAGTCGATGTTCAGGTCGTGGAGCATTTTCGCTGTGTTCAATTCCAGATAATAATAATGTGACGGATAGATGCGTATCCCATCTTCGCATTCCTTCATCACGGTCTTCTTCTCGATGCACAGCTCCATCACATGCTTGTCGATATCCTGTATCTCAACACCCAGCAGTTCTCCGGCGCGCCTGACAAGCACATCCTGTGGGAGGTAGACGTGTCCCTCCCCGACCGCCTGCTGAAGCGTGTAGAAAAGACCGCTCTTGATCCGGTAGTCTGAATCCGTATGTATCCCGATCCGTGAGGCAATCTCATCCGCCGTCTTAAATCCCACCCCATCAATATTATCTGCGAGCTGGTAGGGATTCTCTTCGAGAACTTTGTATACACGCATACCATAGTGCTGATATATCTTCGCTGCCAGCCGCGTAGAAATCCCATACTTCTGGAGATAGATCATCGCTTTGCGCATATCCTTCTTTTCTTCAACCTGCTCTGCGATCTCTCTTGCCTTGCGCTCACTGATCCCTTTGACCTCGGCAAGCCGCTCCGGTTCCTCCTCAATGATACGGAAAGTATCCTCTTTAAACTTCTTCACGATCCTCCCGGCAAGAGCAGCTCCTACCCCCCTGACCGCGCCGGACCCTAGATAACGTTCGATCGACACCAGATCTTCCGGCTCTTTCACGATATGAGACGACACCTTAAGCTGAGTCCCATACACGCTGTGATTCATGTATTCTCCGTTCAGCTCCAGCATTTCTCCCTCATTTATAAAATTGAAATTTCCCACGCAGGTCACTTCTCCATCATCATTTTCCAGATGGAAGACCGTATAACCGTTCTCCTCGTTGCGAAACACTATATGCCCCACATATCCTGTGACTGTCTCCAATTCTTCTTCCTTTCTGTACTATTCTCTCCTACAGCAGAACAGGGATGCGCCATATTGCCCACATCCCTGTCGATAACCTAAAAATCTTTTCTCCCACTCATAAATTCCACAAACTGTCCTGTCCCGATCGCCACCACTTTCATCGGATCTTCGGCAGTCATGGTATTGATCCCTGTCTTTTCCTCGATCAGCTCTTCCAGTCCTCTGAGCATCGCGCCCCCTCCCGTCAGGACAATGCCCCGGTCCAGAATGTCCGCCGACAGCTCCGGTGGTGTCTGTTCAAGGACAGAAATGACTGCTTCCACGATCTGGCTGGTAGCTTCCCTCAAAGCTTCCTCCGTCTCAGATGATGTCACTGTGACCGTCTTCGGAAGACCGGTCACAAGGTTCCTTCCTCTGACTTCCATAGTCTCCTCTTCTACCAGAGGATATGTTGTCCCGATCTTGATCTTGATATCTTCCGCGGTCCGCTCTCCGATCAGAAGATTATGTTTCTTCCGCATATAGCGGACGATCGCCTCATCAAAATCATCTCCCGCAACTTTGATAGAAGTGTTTACTACGGTTCCCCCCAGCGAGATCACAGCGATGTCTGCCGTTCCGCCTCCGATATCAACGATCATATTTCCACAGGGCTTGGCAATGTCAATCCCCGCTCCGATCGCTGCCGCAACCGGTTCTTCGATCAGATGGACTTCCCGCGCTCCCGCGGCAAATGTCGCCTCCTCAACCGCTTTCTTCTCAACCTCAGTCACGCCGCTCGGTACACAGATACTGATACGCGGCTTCTTAAACGTACGTTTCCCCAGCGCCTTCTGTACAAAATACTTGATCATCTTCTCGGTCACCGTATAATCTGAGATAACGCCCTGCCTCAGAGGACGTACCGCTACGATATTCCCCGGCGTCCTTCCCAACATCATCCGGGCTTCCTCACCGATCGCTTTTATCACATTCGTGTCCCGGTCAAACGCGACCACAGAGGGCTCTTTCAGCACAACGCCCTTGCCGCGCACATATACCAGTACGCTGGCAGTTCCCAGATCGATCCCGATATCTACCGACATATTCAATTCTCCCTTCTAAATCTTCATACTCTTTCCCGCGTATCTCTCCCCTGACGGGTCTTTATCCTTTCCATGTAAATGGAATCAGACAGCCTCCCTCTCTGCTGCCTGTCCGCATATCCAGTATAATCGACTTTACAGAAAATGGAAAGCCCTTTTTCAATTTTTTGCAACAGTTCAGCCATCGGGCTGTGCGGGCGAGAAAAGCATGCTCGCATGGTTTTTTGACCAGGCAGTCCGATGAGCTGAACGCCCGCCAATGAGGAAAACAGCGGCGGCAGCCGCAATTAGCACGTCAGTGCGGTCTTCCGAATGGCGCGGCTGAACTGTTACTACTTCTTCAGCATTGCATCTATATATTTCCCTGTATAAGAGTTTTCATTCTGAGCGACTTCCTCCGGGGTCCCGCATGCGACCACGGTTCCGCCCCGGTCTCCGCCCTCAGGCCCGATATCAATGATATGATCCGCCGTCTTTATCACGTCAAGGTTATGCTCGATAACAATGACCGTGTTGCCGTCCCCTGACAGCCTTCTTAAAATTTCTGTCAGTTTATGGACATCGGCAAAATGCAGACCGGTCGTAGGCTCATCCAGGATATACACGGTTTTTCCCGTGCTGCGCTTGCTCAGCTCGGACGCGAGCTTGATCCTCTGCGCCTCGCCGCCGGACAGCTCTGTGGACGGCTGCCCCAGACGGATATAGGAAAGGCCCACGTCATTGAGCGTCTCCATTTTCCTGCGGATACTGGGAACATGAGAGAAGAACTCAAGCGCTTCTTCCACTGTCATATTCAACACATCGTAGATCGTCTTGCCTTTATATTTTACTTCCAGCGTCTCACGGTTGTAACGTTTTCCCCCGCACACTTCACACGGAACATATACATCCGGCAGGAAATGCATCTCGATCTTCAGGATACCGTCCCCGGCGCACGCCTCACACCGCCCGCCTTTGACATTGAAGCTGAACCTGCCTTTTTTGTATCCCCTCGCCTTGGCATCCGGCGTCGCTGCAAACAGGTCGCGGATCAGGTCGAACACTCCTGTATAGGTTGCAGGATTCGATCGGGGTGTCCGTCCGATCGGCGACTGATCGATCGCGATCACCTTATCTACCTGGTCAAGCCCTGTGATCTTTTTGTGTTTTCCCGGAATCGTCCTGGCCCGGTTCAGATCATGTGCCAGCTTTTTGTACAGGATCTCGTTTACAAGAGAGCTTTTCCCCGAACCCGATACGCCGGTCACACAGGTCATCACTCCCAGAGGGAACTTTACGTCAATGTTTTTCAGATTATTTTCCTGGGCTCCGATCACTTTCAGCCACCCTGTGGGCTGCCTGCGCTCCTGTGGCACCGGTATCTTGATCTTGCCTGATAAGTATGCCCCTGTAATAGAATTTTTATTTTTCATGATCTCCCCGGCATTGCCGACAGCGATCACTTCTCCGCCGTGTTCTCCGGCGCCGGGACCAATGTCAACAATATAATCCGCCGCCAGCATGGTATCTTCGTCATGTTCCACGACGATCAGAGTGTTCCCCAGATCCCGGAGATGCTTTAATGTGGCAAGCAGTTTGTCATTGTCCCTCTGGTGAAGTCCAATGCTGGGCTCGTCCAGTATATATGCCACTCCCACCAGACCGGAGCCGATCTGTGTTGCCAGCCGGATCCTCTGCGCCTCGCCGCCGGACAGTGTTGCCGTGGCGCGCGCGAGGGTGAGGTACTCCAGCCCCACATCCATCAGGAACTTGATCCTCGCTTTGATCTCTTTTAAGATCTGGCTTCCGATCAGCATCTGAGTCTCCGTCAATTCCAGCTGCTCCAGGAAACGCTGCAGTTTTTCAACGGACAGGGCTGTCAGCTCCGCGATATTCCGTCCTCCGACCGTCACGGCAAGGGCGCCGGGTTTCAGCCTCTGTCCGCCGCAGGCGGAGCAGGGAGTAATATTCATAAACGTCTCATATTCTGCCTTTATCGTCTCAGAACCGGTCTCCCGGTATCTGCGCTCGACATTTTTAATAAGACCCTCGAAGGCGACGTCATAGACTCCTTCTCCACGCTGTCCCCTGTAAAATACCTTGACGGATTTACCGTTCGTTCCGTGGATCAGGATATCATGGATCTTCTTCGGATATTTCTCAAAAGGCGTATCCAGATCAAAGCCATACTCTTTGCAGAGTGCATCAAGGATGGCCCGGGTATAGCTGGATTTGTCCGTGCAGGACTGCCAGCCGATCACAGCAATCGCCCCTTCGCTGATGGACAGGGAAGGATCCGGGATCATCAGTTCCTCGGCAAACTCCATCTTGTATCCCAGACCAAAGCACTCCGGGCAGGCGCCAAACGGATTGTTGAACGAAAAGCTCCTGGGCTCGATCTCTTCAATACTGATCCCACAGTCTGGGCAGGAGAAGCTCTGGCTGAAATTCAGCGCTTCCCCGCCGATCACATCCACAACAAGCAGTCCCTCAGCAAGATGCAGCACGCTCTCCACAGAATCTGTCAGCCGCTTCTCGATCCCCGGCTTCACAACAAGCCGGTCCACGATGATCTCTATGTTATGTTTGATGTTCTTATCAAGGCTGATATCCTCGGACAGTTCGTACATATTTCCATCCACCCGGACACGCACATACCCGCTCCGCTTCGCTCGCTCAAACAGCTTGGCATGAGTTCCCTTACGGCCTCTCACCACAGGGGCAAGAAGCTGGATCTTCGTCTGCTCCGGCAGGGCCATGATCTGGTCCACCATCTGATCCACCGTCTGCTTCACGATCTCTCTGCCGCATTTCGGACAGTGCGGGATCCCCACCCTGGCGTAAAGAAGACGGAAATAATCGTAAATCTCCGTCACAGTCCCCACTGTAGAACGCGGGTTATGGTTTGTTGATTTCTGGTCAATGGAGATGGCGGGGGACAGCCCTTCGATGCTCTCCACATCCGGCTTTTCCATCTGTCCCAGGAACTGGCGGGCATAAGAGGAGAGAGATTCCATGTACCTTCTCTGCCCCTCCGCATAGATCGTGTCAAACGCCAGAGACGATTTCCCTGAACCGCTTAATCCTGTCAGGACCACCAGCTCGTTACGCGGGATATCCACATCAATATTTTTCAGATTATTCTCATTTGCTCCCCGGATCTTAATGTACTTCCGGGCATCCATCTTTGTTCCCATGTATGTCCTCTGCTTCCTTCCTAATGTTGCTTCTTTCCTAATATCCGATTGTTCGCCAGCCATTGTTATATATCAGATCGTCCTGCCTGCCGGAGAGATCACCCGATATCATTCAGTATCTTCTTGAGATCCACCAGCTTATCACGCAGCTCTGCCGCTGTCTCGAAGTTCAGCTCTGCCGCCGCCTTCTTCATCTGTTTCGTCAGATCTGAGATCAGTTTCTCCAGTTCCTTCACACTCATGGACTCCGGATCCTTCTCCATTTTCAGTTCTTCAGCCGCTACCTTCTTTGAGATACGGATCAGATCACGAACGGACTTCTGGATCGTCTGAGGCGTGATGCCGTGCTCCTCATTGTATTTCATCTGGATCTGGCGGCGGCGCTTCGTCTCATCGATCGCCATCTGCATGGACTCTGTCACTGTATCCGCGTACATGATGACATGCCCCTCCGCATTTCTGGCGGCACGTCCGATCGTCTGGATCAGGGACGTCTCAGAACGCAGGAATCCCTCTTTATCCGCGTCCAGGATTGCCACCAGGGTAATTTCCGGGATGTCCAGACCTTCACGGAGAAGGTTGATACCCACCAGTACGTCGAACACATCAAGCCGCATATCCCGGATGATCTCTGTCCGTTCCAGTGTATCCACATCTGAGTGCAGGTATTTCACCCGGATGCCCACCTCGCGCATATAGTCTGTAAGGTCTTCCGCCATCCGTTTAGTCAGCGTTGTCACGAGCACCTTATTTTTCTTAGACACTTCTTTATTGATCTCTCCGATCAGGTCGTCGATCTGCCCTTCCACCGGACGCACAGACACCTCCGGGTCGAGAAGCCCGGTAGGACGGATCACCTGCTCTGCCCGCAGGAGCTCATGGTCTTCTTCGTAAGGTCCCGGTGTTGCTGATACAAACATGACCTGATTTATCTTACTCTCAAACTCTTCAAAATTCAAGGGGCGGTTATCCTTTGCAGATGGAAGGCGGAAGCCATAATCCACCAGCGTTGTCTTCCTGGACTGATCGCCGTGGTACATGCCGCCGATCTGGGGAATCGTCTTGTGGGACTCATCGATCATCATGATAAAATCATCCGGGAAATAGTCGATCAGAGTATACGGCGGCTGTCCTGGCTCAAGCCCCGCCAGATGGCGGGAATAGTTCTCGATCCCGGAGCAGAACCCGGTCTCTTTGAGCATCTCAATGTCAAAGTTCGTCCGTTCCGCGATCCGCTGCGCTTCCAGAAGCTTGTCCTGGCGCTTGAACTCCTTCACGCGCTCGTCCAGTTCCTCCTCAATATCATGCACTGCACGCTTGATATTCTCCTTGTCAACAACATAGTGGGATGCCGGGAAGATCGCAACGTGTTTCAGCTCATCCCTGATCTCACCTGTCAGGATGTCAATCTCTGTGATCCGGTCTACCTCATCCCCGAAAAACTCGATCCGCACTGCCGTCTCGCTTTCGTACGCCGGTATGATCTCCAGTACGTCCCCGCGCACACGGAATGTACCGCGGTGAAAATCCATGTCATTCCGGTCATACTGGATCTCGATCAGCTTCGCCATCACCTCATCCCGGTCCTTGATCATGCCAGGGCGCAGGGAAATCACCATGTTCTGGTAGTCTACCGGGTTTCCCAGTCCGTAGATGCAGGACACGCTGGCAACGATGATCACGTCACGGCGTTCGGTCAATGCCATGGTGGCGGAGAGGCGGAGCTTGTCGATCTCGTCATTGATGGAGGAGTCCTTGGCAATATAGGTGTCCGAGGAAGGGACGTAGGCCTCGGGCTGGTAGTAGTCATAGTAGGAGACAAAGTATTCAACCGCATTGTTCGGAAAAAATTCCTTAAACTCGCCGTAGAGCTGTGCTGCCAGAGTCTTATTGTGGGCGATGATAAGTGTCGGCTTATTTAATTGCTGGATAACATTCGCCATCGTAAAGGTCTTGCCGGAACCGGTGACGCCCAGAAGGGTCTGGCACTGGTTTCCTTCTTTAAAACCTTTGACCAGCTGCTCAATGGCCTGGGGCTGGTCACCGGTTGGTTTGTATTCTGATACTAATTCAAAATGATCCATTATTTATCCTTACTCCTCTTTCTGATGGATTTTCTTTATACATTCTTGCACTCCACATATTCTTAACTCATCTTTTCTGAAGCAGTTATTCGAAATTTTTGAATAACTAAATTCTTCCCCAATTCTCCATCAGCTAATATTTTCTTCAGATGGCAGCTGATCTTATATGTTTCCACATTATAAAAGCCTCTGTCAAGAACAAGTGTTCCCCACTATTCTATCTTATATTATATCTGGTGTCAATTCTGCTTTTACAGCTTTCTGACTTTGCGGCAAATGCTTTTACAGGTGGCTTTGCCGCCCCATCCCACACCCTTTTCCACCTCCACATTATCAGCCCTCTCTGATCTCCTTCTCACAGAAAAACTCCTCTGAAAAAAGAATCGCCGTACCCGCAATTCTTCCCCCAAAGGAGTCATTTCATTACTCAACCTGCATTCACTTTCCACACCGGAATCTATGGCTTCAGGTCAGGGAGTCTCCGCACTCCATATCAATTCTGCATTTTCCAGTGCGGATGAAGGATCTTCATAAAACTCCGGCACAGGCTCAAACTCTCCGTAATACACCTCATCAATCTCTTCCGCACTGCCCAGGACCTCAAAGGTGACGCCTTCCTTACCGTCTCTGAGATGGGGCTCCACATATCTGGACCATGGAGTGCTGTACGCGTAGAGGATCACGACCGTTTTTTCGCCATCCTCCGTCTGCACGGTCACCGGATCATGGCATACGCTGCCTGCTGCCTCCGGCGCCTCCACATTGCAGTAAAGATACTCATCTCCCGGATCTCCCAGCATAACCTTACTTACGGAAATCCCGCTTTCCTCATAAGGGATCACGCTTCTCGGCAAGGTCAGCAGCGCGTACGCTCCTGCCGCAGCCACAAGCACTGCTGCCGCAGTTACCACCGAAATGATCACCTTTTTCCGCAAAATCTTATTCTTGATTCTTTTTATAACTCTTGCCTCTTCAAACCGCTGGCTCTTGCTGGCAGGAAGTATAACGTCCTTCTTCATGGAAGCCGCCTCCTCCCGGCAGGATGCACAGGACTGAAGGTGCTCTTCCACCATTAGCTTTGTCTCATCGCACACCACATCATCCAGATACAGCGGCAGGATATCACGGATGATATTACAACTGATCTTTTTCATGTTCCATCGCCTCCATATGTTCTTGAATCATCTGTTTTGCCCTGTAATAACTCACTCTTGCCCAGCCTGAGCTCTTTCCGAACAGACGCCCGATCTTCTCAAATGGCAGTTCTCCGAACACTCTCAGGCCGAACACTTCTTTATACGGCTCCCTCATATCGTGAAGAAACCGGTGGATGAGAAAGGATCTCTCTTCGTCCGCGAGCTGTTCGATCACATCCTTATGGGTATCCTCTTCACCCACATACAGGCCAGAGTCCGCATATCTGTCCGCGTCCCCCTCTTCCCGCCCCATATCCGCATAAATGTGCTGTCTGCGGCAGAACGTATAATAAGTATTCCTTGCAATGGCAAAAAGCCATGCGCGGATATCTCTGGATCCGTCAAAAGTATCCAATGACTTCAGCGCCTTCATAAATGTCTCCTGCGTGATTTCTTCCGCTGTGCCGGCATCCACGGACAGACTGCGCAGATAGAGAAAAATATCTTTGAAATATTGTGTGTATACGCTCTCAATGTCCATCCCTCTCACCCTCCTTTCACTATATTAACTCACGATAGGCGTTTGCGAAACGCCACAAACCGCATAAATACGGCATTTTTTGTTCCTG
>ERZ1090864.534-NODE-536-length-20938-cov-18.273428_pt1 | contig 20938 bp, 18 predicted proteins | sample MGYA00478479_ERZ1090864 | MGnify/ENA primary metagenome ERZ1090864 (study PRJEB33644, sample SAMEA5815743) | chicken gut metagenome | biome: Chicken; feature: Gastrointestinal Tract; material: Caecum | place: Ireland | collected 2019-01-01 | study: A study of the...
CGATAAGACCAAGCGGTTATGAGCCGCCAGCTCTGACCAGCTGAGCTACTGGCCCATGGTCGTGCCGCATATGCTGGATGCAGAGAGCGGACGAACAGGAACGATTTACATTATAGCAGATTTTGAAGAAAATGCAAAGCTTTTATGAGAAACCTGTCCTTCCAGGGGCGGATGTGTTATAGTATCACCGAAGGAGGCGGATGGGATGAGCCGCAAGAGAACGAAACGCACCGCACCCCGCCGTGCTGCCAGGGGGCGTCTGACGCGGCGGGCTTTCCTGCTGGGCGCAGGGGCGGCGGCGGCCGGGGCCGGCCTGGTATGGGCAAGCCGCAGCCAAAGCAAAGCGCAGCCCACCGCCCCGCAGCAGCCGTCGCCGGGCGAATACCGTGCGGCGTGGATCAGTTACATCGAGCTGCAGGGGATGGACTATACCTCGGCGGAGGCGTTCCGGGCATCGGCGGCCGCCATGATGGACCACTGCGCCGCCCTGGGGCTCAATACCGTCATCGTGCAGGTGCGGCCCTTCGGGGACGCGCTGTACCCCAGCGCCCTGTTCCCCTGGAGCCACCTGTGCACCGGCGTACAGGGGCAGGACCCCGGCTTTGACCCGCTGGATACCCTGATCGCGGAGGCCCACAGCCGCGGGCTGTCCCTGGAAGGCTGGATCAACCCCTACCGGCTGCGGGGTTCGGCCAGCCAGCCCGCCCAGCTGTGCCCCGCCAGCCTGGCCAGCACCCACCCCGAATGGGTGGTGACGGTGGCCGACGGCGTCTATCTGAACCCGGCCATCCCTGAGGCGGCCGCCTATGTGGTGGACGGGGTGGCGGAACTGGTGTCCCGCTATGCGGTGGATGGGGTACACTTCGACGATTACTTCTACCCCACCACCGACCCGTCCATCGACGCGGCCCAGTTTGCGGCCAGCGGCGCGCAGGACCTGGAAGCCTGGCGGCGGCAGAACGTCACCGCCCTGGTCAAGGCGGCCCACGACGCCGTCAAGGCCCAGGACCCTACCCTGCGGTTTGGGGTCAGCCCCCAGGGCAACCCCGACAACGACGTCCACCAGCAGTACAGCGACGTATACAGCTGGCTGGCGGCCGACGGCGAGGACGCCGTGGTGGATTACCTGTGCCCCCAGCTCTACTGGGGGTATGGGTATACCCTGTCCGGCGGCTCGGAGCGCTTTGCCTATCCCAATATCCTGGCCGAGTGGCTGGCCATGCCCCGGGGCTCTGCGGCCCTTTACATCGGGCTGGGCGCCTACCGGATCGGAGACGGGGACGGCGGCGCCAACCCCGACAGCACGGCCCAGTGGTCCACCGGGCAGGCTCTGGCCCGGCAGGTGGCCGAACTGCGCGCACAGGGCGCGGGGGGCTATGCCCTGTACCGGTATGGCTCGCTGTTCGCAAACAGCGCCTGGCCTCAGCTCGCCCAGGCTGAATGCCAGGCTTTGCAGGCGGCAAACAGCGCCGCAGAGGTTGTCTAAAAGGCAAAAGTGCGGTATAATAAGGCGTATCTGCGCACGCCGCAGTTTGTCAGGCTCTGAACCGATCAACGAAATCAACGAAATCAATGTTTTCAATGATTTCAATGTTTTCAATGTTTTCAATGTTTTCAATGATTTCAATGGTTTCCATGTTTTAAGAGGTTTTTCTATGAACAGAAGCATCATCCGTGCGCTCTGCGCGCTGGCGCTGGCGGGGGCTTTGGCCCTGAGCCTGGCGGGCTGCGAGAGCATCAAAAACGGGGTGGCCAATGCCCTGGGCTTTTCCAGCAACGCCCAGCAGGAGGAGGACACCACCAACTGGGCTGCGGCCACCGCCGACCCCATCCTGCTGCCCGAAGGGACCGACGCCACCGCCCAGTGGACCAACGTGGTGTCGAACGGCACCCTGTATGGGGTGTACAACGGCATCTGGACGAGGAACACCGGCTATTTCCAGGTGTCGGGGGACAGCCTGACCATCACCGCCTGCGGCACCGCCGAGGGCGTCCAGGAGTACAAGATCGCCCTGTGGAAAAAGGTGGACGGCGGGGCCCAGTATGTGGACGGCTCCACCGGCTATATCCACACCGACGGCTCCAACTACCGGTTCACCATCGGCGGGCTGGACCCGTCGGCCCAGTACCGCCTGACCATTTCGTATGACTCCAGCCGGTATTATCTGTACGGGATGTTCAAAGCGGAGGGGATCGCAGGATGAAAACACAGACCAGAAATACCATGATGCTGGTGCTCTGCGCCCTGATCTGGGGCCTGGCCTTTGTGGCCCAGAGCGCCGGCGCCGCGCTCGCGCCGTTTGCCTTTTTGGCCTGCCGCAGCTGGCTGGCGGTGGCGTTCCTGTGGCCGCTGTGCCATGTGTTCGACGCCGTCCGCCGCCGCAAAGGGGAACCCGCCGCGCCCAGCGCCGGCCCCCGGCGCCGGCTGCTGCTGATGGGGGGCGCTGTGTGCGGCACCCTGCTGTTTGCCGCGTCGGCGGCCCAGCAGATCGGCATCACCCTGAACCCGTCCACCGCCAAGGCCAGCTTCATCACCGCCATGTATGTGGTGCTGGTGCCGGTGGCGGGGCTTGTCTTTGGCCGCCGCAGCCCGGTGCAGATCTGGGGCTGTGTGGCGGCGTCGGTGGCGGGGCTGTACCTGCTGTGTATGCAGGACGGCTTTGGGAGCATCCGCCCCAGCGACGGCGTGCTGCTGCTGTGCGCGGTGCTGTTCACCTTCCAGATCATGGCGGTGGACCACTTTGCCCCCCGGACCGACGGGGTGCGTCTGAGCCTGGTGCAGTTTCTGGTGGTGGCGGTGGAGAGCACCGCCGCCTCCCTGCTGACCGAAACGGTGACGCTGGCCGACATCACGGCCAACGCCCTGCCGGTGCTCTACTGCGGGGTGCTGTCCAGCGGGGTGGGCTATACGCTGCAGATCCTGGGCCAGAAGGACCTTGACCCCGCCATCGCCAGCCTCGCCATGTGCCTGGAGAGCGTGTTCGGGGCGCTGGGCGGCTGGCTGCTGCTGCGCCAGAGCCTGACGGCCCGGGAGATCGCGGGCTGTGCGCTGATCTTTGCGGCGGTGGTGGCGGCGCAGCTGCCGCTGGGCCGGTTGCTTTGCCGCCGCGCCAAAGAAAGCCATGGGAGCTAAGGACGGCGCGGTCCGGCGCCAGGTGGGGGAGATCTGCTACCAGCTGACCCGCCGCCGCGTCAAGAATCTGAACCTGCGGGTGCGGGCGGACGGCACGGTAGCGGTCAGCATCCCCCTGCGGGTCCCGGCGGCCCAGGCCGACGCCTTTGTGGCATCCCACGCCGCCTGGATCGAACAGGCCCGCCAGCGTGCGGCCCGGCGCGCCGCGCGTCCCCTGCCCGACCGGCAGGAGGCTTTGGACCGCTTCACCGCCCTGGTGGAGGCGGCCTGGCCCGCCTTTGCGTCCCGCCTGGGGCCGCAGCCCCCGGCCGTCAGGGTGCGCGCCATGACCAGCCGCTGGGGTGTGTGCGCCCCGGCCAAGCGGCAGGTCACCTTTGCGCTGGCGCTGTACGGGATGCCCCTGGCCGCGCAGGAATATGTGGTGGTGCACGAGCTGTGCCATCTGCTGGTGCCCGGCCACAGCCCGGCCTTTTGGGAGCAGGTGGCCCGGCGGCTGCCCGACTGGAAGGCCCGCCGCGCCCTGCTGCGGGACGAATAAGGAGGTATTCCGCCTTGGAAGAAAAAAAGGCCCCCGCCCGGGGGCAGAACAAATACGAAAAGCTGGCGGGCAACACCATGATCTTCGCCATCAGCAGCTTTTCATCCAAGCTGCTCACCCTGATCGTGCAGCCCTTTTTGACCTACGCCATGCGGGACGTCGAGAGCATGGGCATCTCCAAGCTGCTCAGCCAGTGCGCCAACCTCCTCATCCCCTTTGTCTCGATGGGGATGAGCAACGCCATCATCCGCTTTGGCCTGGACAAGGGCAACAGCAAAAAGCAGGTGTTCACCAACGGCCTGCTGACCATCCTGCTGGGTTATGGCGTGCTGCTGCTGTGCTGGCCGCTGCTGCAGCGGGTGCCGGGGGTGGCCGGGTACGGGGTGCTGCTGTGCATCTATGTGCTCACCAGCTGCCTGCGCACCCTCTGCACTCAGTTCATCCGCAGCCGTGAGATGAACCGCCTGGTGGGAGTGGACGGGGTGCTGTGCACCTTCGCCACGCTGATGTTCTATGTGCTGTACCTGGTGGTGCTGGATATGGGCGCCGAGGGTTACCTGCTGGCCATCATCTGCGGGGACGCCGCCAGCAGCCTGTTCCTGTTTGTCACCGGCACTTTGTGGCGCTACATCGATTTCAGCCGCATCAACCGCACCCTGTGGCGGGAGATGCTCCGCTTTTCCCTGCCCATGATCCCGGCGCAGATCAGCTTCTGGATCATCAACGCCTCGGATATGTTCTTTGTCAACGCCCTGTGCGTGGGCTATGGGGGCCGTTCAGGCACCGAGTGGAGCGGCCTTTTGTCCACCGGCTATTTCCTGCCCACCATCCTCACCACCCTGGGCACCATCTTTTACGACGCCTGGCAGCTGTCCGCCGTCACCGAGGAGCACGGCCGCAGCCGGTTTTACTCCAACGTGTTCAAGAGCTACGCCAGCGTCATGTTCTGCTGTGCCGGCGGCATCCTGTGGCTCTGCCGCCCAGTCATGCTGATCATGAAGTCCAGCTATTTCGACGCCTGGCAGTTCGTGCCCTACCTGACGCTGGCGGCGGTGTTCTCCTGCTTCACCCAGTTCATGAACAGCATCTATGTGGTCTACAAGCAGTCCACCCACAGCCTGTACACCATGATGGCGGGGGCGGTGGCCAACTGCGTCATGAACTATCTGGGCATCGTGTGGTTTGGCCCGGTGGGGGTCACCTATGCGTCCTTCCTGGCCATGGTGCTGGTGTTCGTGCTGCGTGTGATCGACAGCCGCTCGATGATCCGCCTGCGGCTGCACCTGCCCCACATGGGGGTGAACGTGGTCCTGCTGGTGGCCGAGGCGGGCATCACCCTGGCCGAAGTGCCCTGGTACGGCCTGTGGACCGGCCTTTTGTGCGCCGTGGTGATCGCCTATAACTTTGACGGCGTATGGACCCTGGGCCGCGCCATCCTGCCCCGTCTGCTGGGCCGGCGCGCCGCGCCCCTGGTGCGCCTGGTGGACGGCGTGGTGCAGAAAATTTACCACTGAATATGTATCACGACCGTACGCACATGTCGTCCGGTCGTGATTTTTTCATGATCTCCGAAATCATGCCGCGATCCCTGCGATGCGTCCGCTCCGGCGGGCGCTTTTTGTTTGCCCGCCCCCGACGCATTTTGACGCTTTTTCCCCTCTTGACAAACGGCGGCGGACAGAAAAAGCCCCCGTCTCCGAAGGGAGCAAGGCGGGGGCGGGGGAGAATTTATGGGACCCGGATCTGTTTGCCGGCGGCCTCGTCGTAGTAGCGCATGGCCACCCGGTCCGCATAGACGGTCTCCATCCGGGCGACGAGCTGATCGATGGTGGATACGGGGATCTTGATCTGAGCCATAGAGTAAATCCTTTCTGTGAGCCGGGCCGCACCGGCGCAGAAAGGGAGGGTTCACTCTCTTTGCAGTTTGCCCAGGGCGTTGCGGGGCAGAGGTTGATCGGTAAATTCCACCGCCGTGATCCGCTTGTACAGCGGCAGCGTGCGGTTGAGGGTATGGATATAGGCCCGCACCTGGGGCTGGAGGGCGGTGCGGCAGAGGATGCGGGCGCAGATGCGGCCCTTTTTCTGGCAGACCAGGGCTTCCCGCACGGCGGGGCAGCGGGCCAGCTTGGCCTCCAGCTCCTCGGGGCTGACGTTCTCACCGCTGGGCAGGACCATCAGGTTGTTCTTGCGGCCGGTCAGGTAGATGTAGCCGTCTTCATCGATGCGGGCCAGGTCCCCGGTATGGAACCAGCCGTCCCGCAGCACGGCGGCGGTGGCCTCGGGGTCCTTGTAATAGCCCAGCATCACCGCGTCCCCCTTCATGCACAGCTCGCCGTCCTCCAGACGGTATTCCATGTCGGGGTCGCGCAGGCCCACCGAGGGCAGATGCGCCTCGTCCTGGGCGCTGTTCCAGCCCCCGTCCCCCACCGTCTCGGTCAGGCCGTAGGTCTGGATGATCAAAAAGCCCTTGCCGGTCAGGTCGGCCAGCATCTGGGGGTCATAGGTGGCGGCCCCGCAGGTGAAGATCCGCAGCTTGCCCAGGCGGGCGGCGCGGCCCTTCATCACATCGTGGTGGATGGACTTGAGCAGGGTGGGCACCACCGCCATGGCATCGCTGGGCATGGCGGCCAGGTCCCGGTACAGGCGGCGCAGGTCGGTGCAGAAATGCACCGTGTTGCCGCTGATGCTCCAGGATACCAGGCTGGTCAGGGCCGCGATGTGGAACAGGGGCAGCACACTGAGGCAGGAGAACCGGTAGTCCTCCCCCAGCTCCAGCTGGCGGCGCACCGCCCCAAAGGGCTCGGTGAACAGCCGCATGGGCGCAAAGAGATTGCGCTGGCTCAGCATCACCCCTTTGCTGCGGCCGGTGGTGTCGGAGGTGAACAGGATGAGGGCCAAAGCGTCCTGGTCGGGGCATTCGGACAGCTGGGCCAGTTCGGTGCAGCGGGCAAAGGCCCCGATCTCCAGCACCTGGCCTGCAAATTGGGCAAAATCGGGTTCCCGGGCGGCATAGCTGCCGTCGGTGAGCAGGCAGTCCACGTCGGCCCGGTCCAGCTCGGCGGCAAGCTCGGGCCAGCTTTTCTCGCTGTTCAGGGGCACGGCCACCGCGCCCGCCAGGATGCACCCGAAAATGGCCACCGCATAGGGATAGCCGCTGGGGGCCAGCAGCCCGATGTGGCGGCCCTGCACCTGCGGCACCGAGCGCTGCAGCCAGCCCACCATCCGGCGGATGTCGGCGGCGTACTCTTTGTACAGGATCTCCCGCACCCCGCCGGCGGCCTCGTCGTAATAGCGCACGGCCACCCGGTCCGGCCAGGCGGACTCCATGTTCACCACGTTCTGGTAGACGGTGGAGATCCAGAAGGTCTGGGCCAGGGATTGCTCCATGGCCTGGCGGGCCCGGGCCGACTCCCGCGCCTCAAAGGCGTCCAGGATCTCCCGGTACCAGTGCAGGGCCACCTGGGCGCTCTGCTGGCGGACGTTCTGGCGGTAGGCCGACTGCATGGCATCGTCGATGATCTGGTAGATCTGCTGCATCATGGTGCTGCGGGTCAGCTGGGCCAGCTGCTCGTGGAAGGCGCTGTCCAGCCGGGCAAAGGCGGCCAGGTCTCCCACCGCCCGCTCCATCTGATCCACCAGCTGCCGCAGCCCGGCGATCTCCCGGTCGGTGGCCCGGCGGCAGGCGATCTCGCAGATGGGGCCCTCCACCATCCGGCGGAAGGTCAGGATATCCCGCAGCGTCTCCTGCCCCAGGTACAGCATGGGCACCAGCTGGTTGAGGGCGGCCTGCGCCCCCGCGCCCCGCACAAAGGAGCCCTCCCCAAAGCGGGTCTCCAGCAGCCCCAGGCCGCTGAGCTTTTGCAGGGCGTTGCGCACCGTCACCCGGCTGACCCCAAACTGGGCGGCCAGCTCGTTTTCTGAGGGCAGCTTCTGCCCGGGTTTCCAGCTGCCCGAGAGGATCTGCTCCCGCAGCTGGTCAAAGACCTGCTGGCTGACGCTGCTCTTTACCACTTTCTTGATTGCCATAGCCGGACGCTCCTTTTTGAGAAATATACTTCTATTGTAGCATCCGGCGGCCGATTTTACAATTCTGGGGTTTCTTCCGGGACGGCGGCGCGGCGGGCGGCCAGTTTCTCCCCGATGCCGGCGGCCACCACCGAGCCGCCCAGGATGACGGCGCCGCCCAGCCACAGCACCAGCAGGTTATAGCCGGTCGAGGCGAGGCTGACGGACTCAAAGTTGACGGTGGCCACCGTCAGGTAGGCAAAGGCCACATTGTTGCAGGCCACCGGGCAGACGGTGCCGCCCAGGATGATCACGGCCAGCACCACGCCGATGCTGAGCGAGAAAGCGCCCAGCGCGCCCAGAGAGGGCGCCAGGCCGAAGGTGCCCGCGTGCAGGCCCAGAGCGGCCAGCAGGCCCAGGCTGCCCCCCGCAAAGATGGAGGGGATGTTCTTTTTGTCCGCCTCCAGGGCGAAAAAGAAGATGGTGACGAAATACAGCGCCCAGGCGGTGATGCCAAGGGCGACAGCGGCCACGTTGACGAGGAAGATCCATGCCAGCACGCAGCTGGTGACGATGACCTGATGACGGGTGGGTTTGTGGAAGATAGACATAAAGGCCTCCCTGTGTTGCCGGCGGCAGGGTGAAACACCCGCCCTGCCGGGTTTAATTGTATACCTGTATTACAGGTGCATCAAAAGAATACCACGCCCGCCGGCCTGTGTCAAGAAGAACAGGGGGCGGGGCGCTTTAGAGTGGACCCATTTCTGTGCGCTGCGGGCGGCACCCAAAAAGCCCCTGCCTTCCCGGGGGAAAGCAGGGGCGCAGACTATCAAAAAAGTCCCGTCCAGCCGACATGTGCGGATGGACGGGACACATACAGGGAAATTTGGCGCTGAGAGTGTGCGAGGCCGTCAGGCCGAGTGCGCGGTTCAGCGCCAAATTTTGTCCCCAGGGACTGCGAAGCTGAGGCGCGTCCTGCGGACGAAACAGCCGAAGCGGAGCAGGGGCAGCGGTCTGCCTTTTGCAAGCCCGCTGCGACGGGCGTAGCAAAAGCAGGGAACCGCAACCACCAGGGGGAAGGAATTTCTGACCTGCGCAGCAGGCAGAAATGGGTTCCCCCTGGAGCGTGTCAAACGACACGCAAAAAAAGCCCCTGCCTTCCCGGGGGAAAGCAGGGGCGGATGGGTCTTTGGTTTAGGCTTCGGTCTTCCACAGGCCGTGCAGGTTGCAGTACGCATAGGCGGCGACCACCTTGTCGCCCTCGGCCAGAGCAAACACAGCCTTGGGCTCGGCGTCGGCGGTCAGGGTCTTGCGCTGGACGCCCTGCTCGGTCTCCAGGACCACCCACTGGATCAGGTGGGCGTCGGTCATGGGGTGGGCCACCGAACCGACGGTAACGGTGACGGTGCTGCCCTCCACGGCGATGACCGGCTTGTGCTTCTCGCCGGCGGCCTCAACGGTGTTGGGGACCAGCTCCTTCATGGGCTCGCCGCAGCAGATCATGGGAACGCCGGAGCTGTGGATGGTCTCGATCAGGTTGCCGCAGTGGGTGCAAACATAGAACTTCAGGTCTTTCATGGTATTCTCTCCTTTGCGATACGATGTTGAATATGACTGCGGGCCGCCGGGTGCGGCCTGTATGTTTTGGTTTGCAGGGGGCTTTGTGCCCGCCTTGTGACAACAGTATACCCCACTGCCGGCCCCTTTGTCCGTGACTGCATCACCCTGGGATCAGCCCGAAATGGACGGCGGCCTGCCAGATGCCGCCTTCTTCCACCGGGGCGGTGACATAGTCGGCGGCGGCCTGGACGGCGGGAGCCGCATTGCCCATGGCCACGCCGATGCCGGCGGCCCGGAGCATCCCCATGTCGTTGCCGCCGTCCCCAAAGGCGATGCACTGATCCATCCGCAGCCCGAAACGGGCCAGCATCCGGGACATACCCTCGGCTTTGCCCCCGTCGGCGGGGATGATGTCCGCAAAGACCGGATTCCACCGCACCGCTTTGACCCCAGGGACCGCCGCCGCAAAGGGGGCGTCCATTTCGGGGGGCATGTAGGCGTTCAGCTGGTATGTGGGATGGGTCAGGGCCCGGACGGGGTCCTGGATGGGATGCCGGGGCGGCTTGAGCCGGTGGGCGGCACAGACGGCGTCCACCTGGGCCGAGCGGCGGTTGTCGTAAAAGCTGGCCTCCTCAAAGAAGGTGCACACCACCTCGGGATGGCGCTCCAGCCAGTCCAGCAAAAGGGGGATGGATGCGGCGGGCAGGGCCTGATTGTAAAAGGGCACCAGGTCCGCGTCGGTGCAGCACTGGCCGTTGGTCAGCACATAGCCGTCAAAGCGGAAAGCAAGGGCGTCGCGAAGGGCGTCCAGCATGAGGGGCGCGCGGCCGCTGGCGATGAACAGCAGCATCCCCGCCGCGCGCATCTGCTCCAGCGCCCGCAGGGTGGAGGGAGCGGCCCGATGGCTTTCAAAGTGGAGCAAGGTGCCGTCGATGTCAAAAAAGGCGGCTCGTATCGGCTGCACCGGTCACACCTCCCCTGCCCGCAGCAGTTCCAGGACCTGGTGCAGGCTGGGACAGACTGCGGTGCACAGAGCCCGGATCTCGGGGGTGGGGGGCATCAGGTCGGGCACCATGATGGTGACGAACCCCCCTGCCGCCCCTGCCCGGACGCCGTTGTAGCTGTCCTCCAGCACCAGGCACCGGCCGGGCTCGAGGCCCAGCATCTGCGCCCCCAGCAGGAAGGGCTGGGGATCGGGCTTGGGCCGGGTCACCTTGTCCCCCGCCACCAGGGCGGAAAAATACGGGCCCAGCGACCAGTTGTCCAGGTTGCGGTGGACCACCGCTTCCCGGCTGGAGGACACCACCGCCATCGGAATGCGCTGCTCGGACAGCCAGGCCAAAAGCGGGTCGAGGCCCGGCTTTTTGGGCACCGGCGCGGCAAATTTGGCCTCTGCGATGGTGTGCATATCGCGGATCACCGCGTCGGCGGGACAGTCGGGACCGTACCAGTCCAGCAGACGCTGGCGGTTCACCGAGCTGCCGGCCCCCCGGCAGGCTTCGGCCAGGCCGGGTTTATAGGACAGCCCGTGGGCCGCCAGGGCCGGTTCCCAGGACTGGCCCCACAGCGGCTCGGTGTCGAACATCAGGCCGTCCATATCAAAAAGAACACCTTGTATCATAGATCCTCTTGCGGGGCAAACTCCAGGAGATGCCCTCATGGTCATGGTCGTTTTCCGCCTGCCGCGGCCGTATCCGGGCGGCAGATCTCATTTTTATTATAGCACAATTCGCCGCAACTTACATTATGAAAAGATGAAAATATTTGCCGCCCCTCTTGTAAAATTTGTACTTGCAATTATAATTGGAATAAACCTTCGGCGAAAGCGAAGGCCGGTGGGCCTTTGCGGCTTTCCCGACTTGCAGAAAAGAGGGAGTATCATGTTGGATATCAAAATCACCCGAACTTCCACCCCCAAGGCAAAGCCTGAGGATGAGTCAAAGCTGGGCTTCGGCAAGATCTTTACCGACCATATGTTCGTCATGGATTACACCGCCGGCCAGGGCTGGCATGATGCGCGCATCGTGCCCTACGGCCCCTTCCAGCTGGACCCCGCCACCGTCGTGCTGCACTATGCCCAGGAGATCTTTGAGGGCATGAAGGCCTACCGCACCGCCGACGGCACCGTGCAGCTGTTCCGCCCCGACTGCAACGCCAAGCGGATGCAGGATTCCGCCGACCGCCTGTGCATCCCCGCCATCCCGGAGGAGGATTATATCCAGGCCGTGGAGGCCATCGTGGACGTGGACCGCGACTGGGTGCCCCACACCTTTGGCGCTTCGCTGTACATCCGTCCCTTTGCCTTTGCCACCGACGTGGGTCTGGGGGTCCATGCTTCCCGCCACTACACCTTCTGCATCATCTGCTCCCCTTCGGGCGCTTATTACGCTGAGGGCATCGACCCGGTGCGCATCTATGTGGAGGATGACTACATCCGCGCCGCTCCCGGCCTGACCGGCTTCACCAAGTGCGGCGGCAACTACGCGGCTTCCATCAAGGCCGGCGAACTGGCCGAGGAGCAGGGCTACGCCCAGGTCCTCTGGCTGGACGGCGTGGAAAAGAAGTATGTGGAAGAAGTCGGCAGCATGAACATCATGTTCAAGATCGACGGCAAGGTCTATACCGCCGCCACCGTCGGCACCGTCCTGCCCGGCGTCACCCGCCGCAGCTGCATCGAGCTGCTGAAGGACTGGGGCTATGAGGTGATCGAGGGCAAGCTGGCCATCGCCGACGTGATGCAGGCCGCCCGGGACGGCAAGCTGGAGGAAGTCTTTGGCACCGGCACCGCCGCCGTGGTCAGCCCCGTCAAGGAGCTGGTGTGGAAGGGCGAGCACGCCTACATCGGCGACGGCAAGATCGGCCCCGTCACCCAGAAGCTGTACGACACCATGACCGGTATGCAGTGGGGCCGCCTGCCCGACACCAAGGGCTGGATCGTCCCGGTCAAACCGGTCTATTGAGCCTCTGCACAGCCATCCTGACTCCCGCCCCGCACAAAGGCGGGAGTTTTTTGGTGGCAAAGGTCTTTACTTCTTTGCTTTACTGTGATAAACTAACAGAAGCGGACCGGACTTTGGGCCGGGCCGGGAGGGAGCTGGACTATGGTCAGAAAATGGAGCGTCCCCTATCCTGCGGTGGGAGGACAGGAGGAGCGGGACGCATATCTTTACCTGCCTGTGGGGTATGAGGAGGAGCCCGGCCGCCGCTATCCGGTGCTGTATATGTTCGACGGGCAGAACGTCTTTTGGGACGAGGACGCCACCTACGGCAAAAGCTGGGGGATGGAGCGGTTTCTGGATGACAACCAGGTGCCCCTGATCGTGGCGGCCCTGGAGTGCAACACCGGCCGCAACAACGAGCGGCTGGACGAATACTCGCCCTACCGCTTTGACGACGACCATTGGGGCCACTTTGACGGCCACGGGGATGACACCATGGAGTGGTTCATCCGGGAGTTCAAGCCCTGGGTGGACCAGAACTGCCGCACCCTGCCCGACCGGGAGCACACCTTCATCGCGGGCAGCTCGATGGGCGGCCTGATGAGCCTGTACGCCCTGTTCCGCTACAACCACATCTATGGCCGGGCGGCGGCTTTGTCCCCGTCCATCTGGGTGGCCCCCGAAAAGCTGAAGGCCCTGGTGGCCCGGGCCGCCCTGCAGCCGGGGACCGTGCTGTATATGGACTACGGCTCCCGGGAGATGGGCAGCCACAACGGGATGCGCCGGGATTTTGGGGCCTTCGGGGCCAAGGTGATGGCGCGCGGGGTCCATCTGACCATGCGCATCGTGCCGGGAGGCACCCACAGCGAGGCCAGCTGGGAGCGGCAGCTGCCCTTTGTGATGGAGACCCTGTTCTACGATCTGAAGCTGTAAGGAGGCTGCAATGGAGACCCAATATTTCAAGGAATACAGCCCGGCTCTGGGCCGGGAGATGGAGTGCAAGCTGTACGGCCACGCCGGGCGGCCCATGCTGTTCATCCCCTGCCAGGACGGCCGCTTTTTCGACTTTGAAAACTACCACATGGCCGGCACCCTGGCCCCCTGGATCGACTCCGGGCAGGTGATGGTCCTGTCCATCGACACCATGGACAAAGAGAGCTGGTCGGACAAGGACGGCGACCCCTACTGGCGCATCCGCCGCTATGAACAGTGGATCGACTACATCGTGAACGAGGCCGGCCCCATGCTGCAGCACATCGCCCAGGAGAAAAACGGCTGGGACGGCCTGCCCGGCATCATCCCCTTCGGGTGCAGCCTGGGCGCCACCCACGCCCTGAACCTCTACCTGCGCCACCCCGACCTGTTCGACGGGTGCCTGGCCCTCAGCGGCATTTATACCGCCAGCTACGGCTTTGGGGACTATATGGACGACGTGGTCTACCGCAACTCGCCGGTAGACTACATGGCCAACTTCCCCACCGACCATCCCTTCGTGGACTATTACCGCGCCAAAAAGGCGGTGGTCTGCTGCGGCCAGGGCGACTGGGAGCAGCCCGCCACCACCTGGCGGATGAAGGAGATCTTCGAGCAGAAGGGCATCCCTGTCTGGGTGGACCTGTGGGGCTACGATGTGTGCCATGACTGGCCCTGGTGGTACCAGCAGGTCATCTACTATATGCCCTACCTGCTGGGCTGACGCCCGGAAGGGCCTTTCCCGGCCCGGCTGCGGCCCGCGCCCAATGTATGCGTCCTGACGGCCCCTGTGCGGCGCCGCCGGGCCAAACGTGGAATCTGGAGGAATCTGTATGAAAAACTTTATCTTCATCTCCCCGAACTTCCCCACCAACTACTGGCAGTTCTGCCATGAGTTGAAAAACAACGGGATGAACGTGCTGGGCATCGGCGACCAGCCCTATGACGAGCTGATGCCCGAGCTGAAAGAGAGCCTGCACGAATACTACAAGGTCGGCAGCCTGGAAAACTACGACGAGGTCTACCGCGCCGTGGCCTTCTTCGCCTTCAAGTACGGCAAGATCGACTGGCTGGAGTCCAACAACGAGTACTGGCTGGAGCAGGACTCCCGCCTGCGGACCGACTTCAACATCACCACCGGCTTCCACATCGAGGACATCCCCCGCATCAAGTACAAGAGCAAGATGAAGGCCTACTACCAGAAGGCCGGCATCACCACCGCCCGCTACCACATGGTGGACAACTACGACGGCTGCCGCAAGTTCATCGACGAGGTGGGCTATCCCGTGGTGGTCAAGCCGGACAACGGCGTGGGCGCGTCGGACACCTACAAGCTGTCCACCGACCAGGAACTGAAGGACTTTCTGGCCTATAAATCGGCGGTGCACCCCTTTGCCCCCTACATCATGGAGGAGTTCGTCCACGCCGAGGTGAACAGCTACGACGCCATCATCGACGCCCACGGCAACCCCATCTTTGAGGCGGGCAACGTGACCCCCATGTCCATCATGGACATCGTCAACAACAACGACAACTCCATTTACTACATCGTCAAGGACCTGCCCGACGACACCCGCGCCGCCGGCCGCGCCGCCGTCAAGAGCTTCGGGGTCAAGAGCCGGTTCGTCCACTTCGAGTTCTTCCGGATGACCGAGGACCAGCCCAGCATGGGCGAAAAGGGCAAGATCGTGGCCCTGGAGGTGAATATGCGCCCCTGCGGCGGCTTCACCCCCGATATGATCAACTTTGCCCGCTCCACCAACGTCTACAAGATCTGGGCCGACATGGTGGCCTTTGGGGGCACCGATATGCCGGTGGGCGAGCACTATTTCTGCGCTTACGCCGGCCGCCGGGACGGCAAGCCCTTCCATTACAGCCATGAGCAGATCATGCAGAAGTACCAGGACAATATGCGGATGGTAGGCCGCATCCCCGATGCCCTGGCCGACGCCATGGGCAACCAGATGTATGTGGCCAACTTCTCCACCGAGGAGGAGATGAACCAGTTCTACCACGACGTGCTGGCCTGCAACGAGTGACCAAGCGCAAAACCAAACCCAAACGAGCGCCCTGCTTTCGCAGGGCGTTTGAGCGTGTCGTTTGACACGCTTTAGGGTGGACCAATTTCTGCGCGCAGCCGCGCGGCAGAAATTCCTTCCCCCTGGTGGTTGCGGTTCCCTGCTTTTGCTGCGCCCGTCGCAGCGGGCTTGCAAAAGGCAGACCGCTGCCCCTGCTCCGCTTCGGCTGTTTCGTCCGCAGGACGCGCCTCAGTTTCGCAGTCCCTGGGGACAAAATTTGCCGTCGAACCGCGCACTCGCCACAAGGCGGCTCGCACACTCTCTCCGTCAAATTTCCCTGTATGTGTCCTGTCCATCCGCACATGTCGGCTGGACAGGACTTTTTTGATAGTTTGTGCGGCGGTCAAAAGGAAAAAATTAAAACTTGACGCAGGCCCCTGGATGTCGTACAATAAGGACAAGGCCTTATGGTGAGGCCTACAAAACTTTTGTTTTGGTGCGGGAAAAGGCCCCGGGTCCGCGTTCCTTTGCAGGAGCACGGCCTGGGGCCTTTTCTGTTTTGCGCTTCGTTATTCTTCAAATTCCAGATCCCCGGGCAGGATCAGATCCAGAGGGGCGCTGGGCTCGGCCACCAGACGGCGGCTCTGGTTGTAGATGGCCTTTTCCAGGGTGTTGCGGGCCAGACGGCCATTGCCGGCCGAACGGCTGTCGGCGGCCTGCCTGCGCTGGTAATACCCCAGCAGCGGGAAGGTGCAGCTGTCATCCAGACGGTACCCCCGCCCCGCCGCCAGAGACACGGTGATGTCCACCAGCTGGCTGGCGGTGTAGTCGGGGAACTCGATCTGGTTGGGGAACCGGCTGGCCAGGCCGCTGTTGGCCGTGAGGAACTGCTGCATCTCTTTGGTGTAGCCCGCCAGGATCACCACCAGATCTTCCCGGTGGTCCTCCATCCCCTTCACCAGGGTGTCGATGGCCTCCAGCCCAAAGCTGTCCTGCTGGCCCCGGTAGAGGCTGTATGCCTCGTCGATGAACAGCACGCCCCCCAGAGCGCTCTCGATGACGCTGTTGGTCAGGGGCGCGGTGTGGCCGGTGTAGCGGCCCACCAGATCCCCGCGGCTCACCTCCACCAGCTGGCCGCCCCGCAGCGCCCCGATGGCCTTGAGATAGCGGGCCACCAGCCGGGCAATGGTGGTCTTGCCGGTGCCGGGGTTGCCGGTGAAGATCATGTGCATGGACAGGCTGGCGGTCTTCATGCCGGCGGCGGCCCGGCGCTTTTGTACCTGGACATTGTCCGCCAGGCCGAACACATAGCTCTTGACCTCTTCCAGGCCCACCAGGGCGTCCAGTTCCCGGCGCACCTGCTCTGCGCCGCCGTCGTAGACGGGGGGCAGCAGTTCCTCCAGAGGGGCGGGCACGCTGCCGTCGATGGAAAAGCGGAGCACGCCGTTTTCCACATCCAGTACGGCGGTGCCCCGGCGGAAGCTGTCATTCCGCAGGCAATACTCGCTCAGGGCCCGGAAGATCCGGTCGCAGCAGGCGGCCATCCCGCCGGCCCCCTCCCTGGGAACGGCCTGGGCCGCCACATAGTCCCGCACCGGCTGGCCGGCCTGCAAGGTCAGGGCCAGCTGGCGGGTGCAGCGCCGGGCCAGCTCGTTCAGCTGCCTGGCGGCCAGGGCCTGCAGGCTCTCGGGGGTAAAGGGCTGGGTCTGGCACACGTCCCCCAGGGCCGCTACAAAACCGGCCCCCAGCTTTTCCGCCATGGCCTGCCGCCCCTTGTGGGAGAAAAAGATCAGATACTTGCCCCGGGGGGTGATCCGGCTCACCGCGCCGGCGGCCAGGGCGCTGCCCGCGTCCACCAGGATGCCCTCCCGGTTGACCAGATACCGGCTGGCCAGGGGGGCGGCCCCCTTGACGGCCAGGTCGGCCAGGGTGCGCAGGAAGGCCGGGCAGCAGCTCTCGTAGTGCTCGAACAGGACCATCTCCCCGGGGGCGTTCAAGGCGGCGTACAGATCCTGCAAAAACAGCCGTTCGGTGCCCGGGTCGGGGTAAAGGGCCAGGTCCACCTGGGCGGCCTTGTCGCTCTGCAAAAGGCCCCGGGCGGCCATCAGGCGGGCGGTCTCCCGCAGGGCAAAGTGACGGCCTGTGCCCGCCGGCCCCCAGATCAGGAGGACGCTGCGGGCCTTCTCCCCTTCCGTCCCCAGCACGAAGGGGCGGCGCATGGCCCGCACCAGGCTGTCCACATAGGCGTCCTGCCCCAGCACCGTCTGCTTGACCTGGGCCGCCAGACCCTCAAAGCTGCCCAGATGCTGGGCGGGGGTGTCGGCGGTGCCCTGGGCCAGCAGGCCGTCGGCCTCCATGTCCCGCAGCAGTTGGCGGCTGTCCTCCAGAGCGGCGGCGGTGGCGGTGTCCTGGGCCTTGAGGGCCTTGTTCTGCTTTTTCAGCAGGGCGTCCAGGGTGCGCTGCTGTTCCAGCAGGGCCTTGTTCAGGCTGTCGGGGTCGGCTCCCCTGGCGGGGGATTTGGACGTCTTTTCCTTTTCCCCGCTTCCCTTGCCTCCGGTGCGCATCCTGCCCCCCGGGCCGAACACGCTGTTCATCAAATTTTCCCAATCGTCGTTGTAGCCCATCTTGTGCGGCCCTCCCTGTTTTGTGCTGCTTCCAGTATAGCGGGCCGGGGGATTTTTTGCAACTGGGAGAGGCTTTTGTATTTTTGTTTCCCGGCTCTTGCAAAGCGGCCCGGCGTCCTTTACAATAGAAGAAAAGGATCTGCAGGGCGCGCCGTTTCCGGATACGCCCTGGGCGCACGTAGAGAAGGATGTGACAGCAGTGAGCGTAAAGACCCCCAAAAGCCTGCGGGCCTATTATGACAGCGAGCGGTTTGAAAAGGAGTATCTGTACGACGGGCCTCTGGGCCCCGATTACAGCCGGTACGGCACCCGGCTGCGGCTGTGGGCGCCCACGGCCGAGCAGGTGCTGGTCAACCTTTACCGCCAGGGGGACAGGGGCTTTTGCATCGGGTCCCTGGCCATGGAACGGCGGGAACACGGCTGCTGGACCCTCTACCTGCCCGGAGACCAGCACGGGATGTACTATACCTTTTCGGTGCGGGTGAACGGTCAGGTGCGGGAGACGGCGGACCCCTATGCCCGGGCCGCCGGAGTCAACGGCAACCGCAGCATGATCGTGGACCTGCGCCGCACCGACCCGTCGGGCTGGCAGTTCGACCGCCGACCCGTCATTCCCCCGGCCCGGCGGGTGATCTGGGAGGTCAGCGTCCGCGACTTCTCCTGGGACCCGGAGGGCGGCTTTGCACGGCCCTGGCGGGGCAAATACCTGGCCTTCACCCAGGAGGGCACCACCCTGTCGGGGGACGGCATCTATCCCACCGGCCTGAGCTATCTCAAGCGGCTGGGGGTCAGCCATATCCAGCTGATGCCGGTGTTCGACTTTGGCAGTGTGGACGAGTCCCGCCCGGTGCGGCTGCAATACAACTGGGGGTATGACCCCACCAACTACAACGTCCCCGAGGGCAGCTATTCCACCGACCCCTACCACGGGGAGGTGCGGATCCGCGAGTTCAAGCAGATGGTGGCGGCGCTGCACCGGGCCGGCTTTGGGGTGGTGATGGATGTGGTCTACAACCATATGTACCGCCAGGAAAACGTGCTGAACGACACCGTGCCCTACTACTTTTTCCGTCAGAATCCCGACGGCACCCTGTCCAACGGCAGCGGCTGCGGGTGCGAGTTCTGCTGCGAGCGGCCCATGGCCCGCCGCTATATGATCGACTCCATCCTCTACTGGGCCAGGGAATACCACATCGACGGGTTCCGCTTTGACCTGATGGGCCTGTTCGATGTGGACACCATGAACGAGATCCGCCGCCAGCTGGACCGCCTGCCCCGGGGAGAGGAGATCCTGATGTACGGCGAGCCCTGGCAGGGCGGCCAAAGTATGCTGCGGCGGTACGAGGCGAACAAGGCCAATTTGCAGATGCTCAGCACCCGCATCGGGGTGTTCAGCGACGACACCCGGGACGCCATCAAGGGCAACTGCTTTGAGTCCCGCAGCCCCGGCTATGTGGAGGGCAAGCAGGACGCGTTCTGGGACATCGGCGCGGCGGTGGGGGCCTGGTGCCTCCACGACCGGGTCAACCCCCGCGCCCCCAGTCAGATCATCAGCTATGTGTCGGCCCACGACAACCTGACCTTGTGGGATAAGCTGCTGGCGGTGCGGTACAAAAAGCCCGATTACAGCGCCGCGCCCGACACCATACTGGCGCAGAACCGGCTGGCTGCCGGCATCTACCTCACCTGCATGGGCACCCCCTTCATGCAGGCCGGCGAGGAATTCGCCCGCACCAAGAAGGGCATCAAGGACAGTTACCGCTCCCCTGCCTCCATCAATCAGCTGGACTGGGGCCGGGCCGCCCGGTTCCATGGGCTGGTGGACTATTACCGGGGGCTGATCGCCCTGCGCGCCCGCTTCCCCCGCCTGGGAGACGGCAAGCTGGAGAGCGCCCATGCCATCCAGTTCTTTTCCCTCGAGCCGCCCCTGGAGGGCTGGCACCTGGAAGCCGCCGAGGGGGACGGCGCTGCCTGGCCCGAGATCGCGGTCTTTTACAACCCCACCGCTGAATCGTGCACGGTGCCCCTGCCCGAAGGCCAATGGCGTCTGCTGTGCGACGGCGTCTCCTCCAGCCTGTGGCGCGGCGAGGAGATCATCCGCACCGGCTCCACCGTGCTTCTGCCTTACAGCGCCACCATTTTGGGACAAGTATAAGCCGAGATTGCATAAGCGCCCCGCGAATGCGGGGCGCTTTTTTGCTGCCTCCAAGTCCCCCACTCCAAGATTAGAACACGCAAACTAAAGAAAATAAAGAAAAAATGGGAAAAATGAAAATTGGGTCTTGACACCGGGGGGGGTATGTTATGATAGGCACACAAAGGAAAGGACCTTCCTTTGAACCTGTTTTGGGTCTCTATCTTTTATACACCATAAGGAGGAAAAATTCATTATGAAACTCAAGAAGATTGCTTCTCTGGCGCTGGCCGGCATCATGGCCGTCAGCATGCTCACCGCTTGCGGTGAGGGCGGCAAGAATGAGGGTAATGAGGGCGCGAACAGTCAGCTTCCTGCTACTTCTGCTGCTGTTGACTATGCCAATCAGACCTTGTCTGCTTATGCAAAGGATTATATGACCTATAAGAGCAGCAACTGGCTGAATGATGAACTGAAAAAGGTTGCTACTGATACTAGCAAGTTTGAGGCAGATGATATCAAAAAGGTATTCTTCAATGATCCTTCGCTTGATACCAATAAAAATAATAATGATTTTAACAAAGATATGGCTGCGAAGATTGCAGATGATATGAAGGCTGCAAACAAAGCCGAGGTTTATGACTATACTGAGAATTCGAACTATTTTAAGAATCTGCCTGCAAATGGTAGTTCTCAGACTATGGTTTGGGTTTATACTGTTTCTGGTGCTGTGAATGAGAAGGTTGCTGTTAATGAAGCTGCAGGTCACTTTAGCAGATGGATGGCTGATCAAAAATATATTGGGAGTACCGTTCCTAATGCTTCGGACTATGATGCCAAATTTGAAGTTGAGATTAGCACCATTAAAGTAACTAATAGCAGTCTCACCCTGGATGAGAGCGCTTGGGTTATTGCGATTGCAGCTACCCAGAATGTTACCAAGACTGCTAGCTCTCAGGTTTAAACTTTACTTATAACACCCCCGGGGCACCATACCGGGAGATGATATAAGGGG
>ERZ1090864.535-NODE-537-length-20888-cov-10.346326_pt1 | contig 20888 bp, 17 predicted proteins | sample MGYA00478479_ERZ1090864 | MGnify/ENA primary metagenome ERZ1090864 (study PRJEB33644, sample SAMEA5815743) | chicken gut metagenome | biome: Chicken; feature: Gastrointestinal Tract; material: Caecum | place: Ireland | collected 2019-01-01 | study: A study of the...
AACCGCCTGTATCTCCACCACCACACTCTTGAACCAATGGGGAACGTTGTGATGCCGCAACTCCTGCGGGAGCGCTCGAACGGTAACTGTCTTTATATTTTTGTAATCTGTATCTGCGGCAGCAGTCTCTCCATATCCTCCATCACGAAGAACCCTGTTTCTTCCCGCATGGCTGCCGCCGCAGATATCGCGCTGGCTCTTCTCAGGGTTTCCGGCAGGGACAGGCCCTCGCTGATCCCCAGTGCGAATCCGGCGATCATGGAGTCTCCGCATCCCACAGTATTTACCGCGTCGATCTTCGGAACCACCGCCCGGAAAACGCCCTCGTCGCTTACGGCAAGGGAGCCGTCCGCTCCCAAGGATACCGCGACGATCTCCACGCCTTTCTGATGTATGGTCCTGGCCGCTTCGATGATCTCGTTAAGATCGTCGCAGGATTTTCCGGTGAGCATCCGGATCTCGTCGATATTGGGTTTGATCATGGAAGGCTTCGCCTCGATCCCCATTTCCAGCAGCTTTCCGCTGGTATCCAGGATCACAGGTTTCCCCGCTTCCTTTACAATCCGCACCAGTCTTGGGTATGCGGTTCCGTCAAGTCCTTTGGGAACGCTGCCGGACATGGCCACCACATCCGCGTCTTTCACCAGCTCCCGGAACTTCTCTTCAAATCCCCGGAAGTCTTCTTCTGTGAGGGTAAATCCCGGCTCCAGGAATTCTGTCTGCACATGATTGACTTCATCCCAGATATTGATGCAGGAGCGGCTTTCCCCTTCCACATGGTAAAAAGCGCTTTTGATCCCGAAAGGTTTCAGAGCCTCTTCAATATAATTTCCCGCGTGTCCGCCCACAAACCCTGTGGCGACGACTTCCGCGCCGTAGATGGAGGCCGGCTTGGAGACGTTCAGTCCTTTGCCGCCGGGAACATAGGTACATTCCTTTACCCGGTTCACCTCTCCCATCCTGCAGTCGTCCACCACATATCGCTTGTCAATGGCCGCGTTTAATGTCACTGTCAGTATCATTTCAGTCTTCCTCGTTTGATAAAAGAATCTTTCCTTTTACAAGTCCCGGGGTCTTGAAGAGCTGGAAGGCTTCCTGGGCCTGGCTCATGGGAATCTTCTTATAAATAAAGCCGGGATCGAATTTCAGCTGTCCTGTCGCGAAATAATGGGCTGTCAGTTCCCACTCTTTTCCCGGATAGGGGGCGCTATAGGACATCCAGGAACCGGTGAGCTTAAATTCCTTCCGGTTCATATTCTCCCACTGGGCGGGAGTGAAAGTCAGGTTCTCATGAGGCGTTCCGATGAAGCAGACATGGGCCTTGTTTGCCGCCAGCTCGAAAGCCATATGCATGGTAGCCACCTGACCTGCCGTCTCGAAGACGAAACCGTATCCCTGATTTCCGGTGATCTCCATTGCCGTCTTCATGTAATCTTCTTTTGTAGTGTTCACAATCTCGTCGGCGCCCAGACGCTGCGCCAGGGCTAAGCGTTCTTCACTGATATCAAAAACAACCACTTTTCTGGAACCGAAGATTTTCGCCCACTGCATGGTAAACATTCCTACCGTTCCGCCGCCCAGGATGGCAACGTACTCGCCGCCCTGATAATCATTCTGGAACAGTCCGTGAAGAGCTACTGTGGATGGCTCGAACATGGCCGCCTGATCGTAGGGAACAGATTTGTCAAAAGGAACTGCGTTCTGTTCCGGGATCACAACATAATCCGCGTTGCTTCCCTGCTCTCTGGAACCAATGAAGCTGTAGTGCTTGCAGAGAGAATAATTTCCCTTCTGACAGTCGCCGCACTTCATGCAGGGAACCAGGGGAGCGCCGGAAACACGGTCGCCCACTTTCACTTTTGTGACGCCTTCTCCTACTTCCACAACATCTCCGGAAAACTCATGTCCCAGCACTATCGGGTAAAAATGTACACCATGGTTGAGAACACGGGGGATGTCGGAACCGCAGATACCGGAGTATCTTACCTTAACTTTCACATATCCCTTCTTTACCTCCGGTTCCGGGATCTCCTGATATTCCACCCTTTCATTTGCTGTTACTACTGCTGCGCGCATAATGATGATGCTCCTTTCCTGTCTTTGCCATAAGAATTTTTACTGCTGTATTTATCCTGTATAGGTCTGTCTCTGATAATCATCTCTCCGTCATCAGAGGTCTGAGCGCCTCATACAGTCTCAGATACGTCTCGTAAGTCCTGTCATAAACTGCCCGGTTCGCCTCGTTTGGCTCATGTCTTCTGGTTTCCGAAACTGTAAGTTTTACCGCTTCTTCATAATCCTTATAGAATCCGGTCCCCACTCCCGCAAGCATGGCCGCTCCCAGAGTGGTCGCCGTGTCGGAAGCCGGCACAACGATGGGCTTGCCTGTAATATCGGCTTTAATCTGCGTCCACAGAAGCGAATTGGCCGATCCGCCCATGGCTCTCAGCACTTTCGCTTCCGCTCCGGCTTCTCTGGCCACTTCCAGGTTGTGACGGAGGGAAAGAGCGACTCCCTCCATGCAGGCGCGTACCATATGGCCTTTGGTCTTGGAAAAATCAAGTCCGTAGAAAACGCCTTTTGCATATGGATTCCAAATGGGCGAACGCTCTCCCGCCATGTATGGGAGAAATACCAGTCCGTCGCAGCCGGGAGAAACTTTTTCCGCGATTTCATTCAGCTGATTCAGGGAAGAAACTCCCGTCTCCTCCTTCATCATCCGTTCATAATCCGCAAACTCCCGTTCAAACCACCGCATGACGCCTCCGCCTCCGGTGGTTCCGCCCTGAAGAAGCCACAGACCGGGAACCACATGGAATCCCAGGATCAGCCGGGGATCCGCTTTGTATTCTTTCGTACAGATACTCATTCCGCCCGCCTGGCCGCCCTGCTCCTGGGTTTCTCCCGGATGGATCACGCCTGCTCCCAGCGTTCCGCAGGCGGCGTCAAGACCTCCTGCCGCCACAGGCGTCCCCTCCGCAAGGCCGGTTTCCCGGGCCGCTTCTTTTGTTACCGTACCCACGATCTCGTCGCATCCGCAGATCTCAGGAAGAAATTCACGGGGAATACCAAGACGGTCGCACATCCTGTCGTCCCATTTTCCTGTCCTCATGTTGAAACAGTGCAGGCCGTAACCCTGGGACAGTTCCTGCGTCATCTCTCCTGTCAGTTTAAAAGCAATATAGCTGTTGGACTGCAGTATCCTGTATGTATTCCGGTAAACCTCCGGAAGATTCTCCTTATACCAGAGGATCTTCGCCGTTGTGTAGGACGGCTGGAGAGAATTTCCCGCTGTCCGGAAAATCTCTTCCGCGCCGATCTCTTCATTCAGCCTATCGCAAATATCCTGCGCCCTGGTATCCATCCAGATTGGCGTGTTGGTAAGAACGTTTCCCTTGCGGTCAACGGCAATGGCGGACCAGCTCTGTCCGTCAATTCCTACCCCTGCGATCTCTTCCGGCAAGATACCCGCGCGCTCGATGCTCCCCCGCACCGCGCCGCACACGGCTTTCCACCATTCCTCCGGGTTCTGTTCCGCCCAGCCTTCATGGGGATAATAAACCGGATAATCGCCGTTCTCCGCCGCCAGAACTCTGCCCGACCTGTCGAAAATGGCAACTTTACATGCGCTTGTTCCGATATCAATACCCAGTAAATATGATTTCATCATTCTTTTCCTCTTTTATTCTGCGCTGATCTTCAGATACTCCACCCATCTGTGTCAGCCGGATCACGCCGGCTTTCACCGTCCGGCGTTCCCGGTTCCTGTCCCGCCACACAGCGGACCGATCTGCCCGCGATAATCTCTGTATTCAGCTTCTTTGTCACATATGCTCCCGTGTCCTCGCCGCCTTCCAGACGCTTCAGCATAAGCCCGGCCGCCTCTCTGGCAATCTCCACCGTAGGCTGGGACACGATGGTAAGCTTGGGGCTGCAGGCTCTGGCAAACTGAAGATTATCAAAACCGATCACCGACAGCTGATCCGGCACCTGGATCCCCAGTTCATTCAGGCCGATCACAGCGCCCATGGTCATCTCATAGTTTGTGACAAACACCGCCGTCATGTCGGGATTATTTTTCACCAGAGTTTCCAGTCCTCTGACGCCGCCCTGGATCGTATAATCGCCTCTGCAGATCAGGGATTCGCAAAAAGGAACTCCGTGTTTCTCAAAGGCTTTCCGGTAACCGGAAAGCCGCTCCTGGGCGGTGGAAATCTCTTCCGGCCCTCCGATGATCCCGATGGTTCTGTGTCCGTTGGCGAAAAACAGATCCATGGCGTCCTCCGCCGCCTTCTCATTGTCCACCAGAACACTGTCGCAACCGGCTCCCTGTATCTTACGGTCGATGAGCACTACCGGCCGTCCTGTCTTAAGAAATTTCCGAAGGTGTCCTCCCTCTGTGTCCACCGGCATATTGATGATCCCGTCCACACGTTTCCTGCTGAGAAATTCCACCGCTTCCTGTTCCAGCGCAGGATTCGTCCGGCAGTCGCAGACGATAGTGGCATATCCGTGATTTCTCAGAATATCCTCCATCTCTGTGATGATCTCCGCGCAGAAAACGTTGTTCAGTTCCGGGATCACAACGCCCACTGTCCTGGTGGCGTTTGTTTTCAGCCCTCTGGCGACTTCGTTGACTTCATAGTGAAGCTCCTCGATCGCTTCTTCGATTTTTTTCCGGTTTTTTTCTCTGACATTCCCTCCGTTAAAATAAGAGGAAATGGTGGCCAGACCCAGGCCGGTCCTGCGGGCTATATCCTTCATCGTCGCCGCCATTTTATTATCATCCTTTCCCCGGATCTTCCAGCTGACCCGTCAGGTATTCCCATCCGCCTGTGCGGGAGCAGATTTTTATTCCGCTTTTCCGTCGCATCCGCAGACTTTCATGCGGTATTTCACCAGCTCTTTTACCGCCTCGATAGCCGCGCGGCCGTACGCTTTGGGATCGATGGTATTCTCTTTTTCCGCGAATGTTGCTTTCACAGCTTTGGAATAAGCGTCACGGAGCTCTGTGGCAAAATTCACCTTGCACATGCCCCGTTTCACACAGTCTCTTACGTCGTCGTCGCTTAAACCGGAAGCACCGTGCAGTACCAGCGGAACGTCCACCACTTTGCGGATCTCGCTGAGACGCTCTTTGTCCAGCACCGGAGTTCCCACATAGAAACCATGGGCGGTTCCGATGGCCACAGCAAGTGATGTTACGCCTGTGCGCTCCGCGAATTCTTTTGCTTCTGCGGGATCTGTGTTTGTATCGGCCTCAGCCTCCAGGTCGTCTTCTTTGCCGCCCACTTTACCCAGCTCCGCCTCGCAGGGGATATCAAGAGCCTTCGCCACATCCGCAACCTTCTTTGTAAGCTGGATGTTTTCTTCAAAACTCAGCTTGGAGCCGTCGATCATCACAGATGTGTAACCTGCGTGAATCGCATGCATGGCAAGTTCAAAGCTGTCGCCATGGTCAAGATGGAGACATACGGGTACGGAAGCCTTCGCCGCCTCGGCTGCTACGATAGCCGCATAGGTTTCAACCGTTCCGTATTTCACTGTGGAAGGCGTCGTCTGGATCATTACCGGGGCTTTCAGCTCCTCCGCCGCGGCAATGATAGCCTTAACCATCTCCATGTTCTCCGCGTTAAAAGCTCCCACAGCGTATCCTCCCTGCTGTGCTTTCAGAAGCATTTCTTTTGATGTGACAAGTGGCATAATCTTTTCCTCCTGTGTTATATTTTTTCAGGTAACGGTTTTTATTTTTCCAAAACCGAAACGTTTCTGTTTTGTTTTATCATACTCTCTCCTGCTCTTTTTGTCAACCGTAAAATATTCATCAATTACCGTAAAATATTACCTTGAAAACCTGTTCCGATACAGGTAAATTTTAAAGTAGATATGTATGAATACGAATAGAAATCTGGAGGTATGTCAATATGTTAAAAGGAATTCCCGAAATCTTATCACCTGAATTACTGAAAGTATTATGCGAAATGGGACACAGCGACCGTCTGGTGATCGCCGACGGAAACTTCCCTGTTGAGTCCATGGGAAAGAACGCCATCACAATCCGCTGCGACGGCCACGGAGTACCGGAGATCCTGGAAGCGATCCTCAAGGTATTCCCTCTGGATACCTATGTAGAACATCCGGTAAATCTGATGGAAGTTATGCCCGGAGACAATGTAGAGACTCCCATCTGGGATACATACAAAGAGATTATCCGCAAATATGATGACAGAGGCGACGCAGTTGTAGGCAATATGGAACGTTTCTCTTTCTATGACGAGGCTAAAACCGCATACTGCATCATTTCCACAAGTGAAAAAGCTCTTTACGCAAACATCATGCTGCAGAAGGGCGTTGTGATCAACGACTGACACTGATTATTTTCACTGTCCAGTCAGAACAGGACAAATACCAGGGCACTGTGAAACAGATGACTCCGTCTGTTTTACAGTGTCTTTTTTACAGACATTTACTTTATGAGATGACTGGACATTATCCCTGACAGCGTGATATGATAATAAGTAGTAATTTTACAGGAGGTTATTATGCACAGAAAGAACATATTAAGAAAACGCGGACTGGCTTTTCTGCTGACAGTTTCTTTCATTTTCGGCAGTACCTCTCCTGCAGCCGCAGGAGATTTCACCTCCGGTATGATTCCCGGAGAAAGCGTCAGTCCCGCTGAAACAGATGTTGGCGAAATCCTTTCTGGCACTGACGAAAACCTTTCAGATACCGCCGGTTCTCCGGACATTACGGCAGATTCTGTCAGTTCAGATCAGGAATTGCTTTCTGACCAGGAAACATTTTCAGATCAGGAGTTGTTTTCAGATCAGCCGGAATCCGGCACGTTCAGCTCAGGTGATACAGACAATAATCAGGAGGCTGATTATATCCTGGGCCGCCCCATGACCGCGGCCGAGTGGGAAGAACAGCTTGCCCCCATGGAAAACCTTACCGCATACGCGCCTCTGGAGGATGCGGAAAGCGAGTTGGGAATAAGCCTGTACAGCACTCAGGCTCCTTATTATGATTCCCGCGATGCCGGACTGGTCACTTCGGTCAAAAACCAGAATCCTTTCGGCATATGCTGGGCCTTCGGCCTTGCCTCAAATTATGAGACTTCTCTTCTTTCCCAGGGACTGGGAACGTGGGATCTCTCGGAAGAGCATCTGGCCTATTTCTGGTCGCACCGTGTCAATGATCCTCTGGGCAACACGCCGAACGACCGGATCGTTCATCTGGGAAACACTTACCACGACAGGGGCAACGGCATGGTGGCATCCTTTTTCCTGAGCACCTGGTCCGGTATGGTCACAGAGGATAAAGCCCCTCTTCCCACAGACAGTTCTCATACCGCCGACCTGTCTGCTCCTCTGGATGAAAGCCTTGCCTACGATACAGATGTATATCTGACAGATGCTGTATTTTCAGCCTATTCTGTGGACAGGATGAAACAGCTTCTCCAGGAATACGGTTCTGTTACCGCCATGATCTATCTGGATAATTCAGGCACATACTACAGAGCGGATACCGCCGCCGCATGTTATCCGTCTTCAGGCGGCGTCAATCATGCGGTCACTATAGTCGGCTGGAATGACAACTACGCCAAAGAAAACTTTCCCGCAAAGTCTGATGTCCAGAATGACGGCGCCTGGATCGTGAAGAACAGTTACGGAAGCTTCTGGGGAGACAACGGATATTTTTATCTTTCTTATGAAGACGCTTCCATCACCAACCTTGTTTCCAATACCGTTACCACACAGCCTGCCTACCCCAATAATTATTTTTATGACGGGGCCGCCTGCGGAGTCTCTTCTGTCACACTGAAAAAAGGCTATTCCATTGCCAATGTTTTCACCGCGGCAGCAGGAAACGGCAACGCAGAAGAACTGGGAGAAATTGTAACGGCATCCAAAAAAGACAATACCAGTTACCAGATTCAGATCTATACCGATCTGAAAGATCCGTCGGATCCGCTCAGCGGTACTCCGGCTTTCGACACACCGATGGAATACTTCCAGCTCCTGGCAGGGATTGATACCATCACTCTGGAAACTCCTGTAACACTGACACAGGGAAGCACTTATTCCGTCGTACTTACACTGATGGATGAGTCCACGCCCTATTATGTGGAAAACACTACCACCGTCACCTCGTCCTCCTGGTTCCAGGCGATCGCCGGACTTGAGGCCGGACAGAGCTTCTATACCTCTAATGGAAAGAACTGGGTTGACTGTGCCCTGCAGAAATCTCCTTTCTGCTTTTCTATTAAAGCTCATACAAAGACGCTGGATGCACCGGTTGCAACCCCCACTCCGACACCGGCTACATATAAAGTGACTTACCACAAAAACAGTTCCCTGGCTATCGGAGATGTACCGTCAGACCAGACTGCCTACACTTCCGGAAGTACAGTCACTGTAAAAAATGCAGCATACTGTAATACGCATTTCTTTACAGGATGGAATACGGAATATGACGGAAGCGGCACAAGCTACGCGCCCGGAGACAAGTTTACGATCACGGGAAATATCACTCTGTACGCACAGTGGAAATCCGCATATATTTCATCGGACAATCTGATATTCCGTGTGAAAGGGAAAAATGAGGTCACCTGCAGCGGAACGACAGACCGGTATATCAAATCCCTGGTCGTACCCACCACGATACGTTACGCAGGGATCACCTATAAAGTTACATCTGTATGGACAAAAGCTTTCTACGGTCATACCATGCTGAAAAAAGTCGCCATCGGCAATAATGTAACCGCTATCGGAAGCCACGCGTTCCGCGACTGCAAAAATCTCGACCGGGTTGCCATCGGAACAGGACTCACGCGAATAGGCGCATACGCCTTCCGCAATGTAAAAAAAGGATGTATTATTCAGATCAAGAGCATGAAACTGAATAATGTGGGATCAAAGATTGATTCCTATTCACCGCAGATGACCATCCGGGTGCATCCTCAAAAACTGAGTTATTACCGCCGTCTGTTCAGCAGGCGCTCCCGGACAATCTCAGTAATCGCCTACAAAATAAGCTAAAAAAACGGGACTATCAATATGATAGTCCCAATTTTTCAGCGTTTTCTGAAATGATAGATAAAAAGACCGCCCACTGCGGCAACTGCCGCCAATATGATAAAAACCAACGGAACGCCGGAGGGAGCGGTGTCGGTTTGCACCTCCCGGCTTGCCGCATCTGCCGCGCCGGGAGTTTCTGTCGGTTCTGCTTTCCTCTCGTTTCCGGCGGTCTCTTCCTGCGCCATCTCCTCATCTTTCTCTTCCGCTTTCTCTTCTGCTTCCGGCGCTTCTGTCAGTTCCACTTTCTCTTCCGCTTCCGCCGCTTTCGTGGGCTCCACTTTCTCTTCCGCCGCTTCTGTCAGTTCCGCCTTCTCTTCCGCTTCCACCGCTTTCGTGGGCTCCGCTTTCTCTTCCACTTCCGGAAGTTTTGAAGTGCCGGCAGACGAGGTTCCGGCTCCAGCGGTTGTTTCCGGTATTTCTGCCGTATCCGGTTCCGTTTTCCCGTCAACATCCTCCTTCTGAAACCCGGTATTCTTCTCCTCCCGGGTTTCATCCAGGTTTACCCAGCCGTCTTTTTCCAGGGAGTCTGTCACTCCCCACCGGCTTCCGTCCACCATTTCCGCCTCCTGTACGATATGCAGGGTTTCACCGTTTTTTATCTCTTCTGCTTCGGGAACCGCGCCGTATTTTTCTCCCGGGCCCTGATAGAGATTGATACCGTCCTCATCAGAATCAACAGTTACATCATAATCCGTATTATAATCAACATTATCGCTTCCCGCGATATAGAGCTCCGAGTCGATGGCTTCCTGCCGTGACTGCGCCGGCTTCAGATCATCCTCCGGCACATATCCGTACATCCCGTGATATTGCGTATATCCCCAGAGACGATTATCCTTCTCGTCCTCCACTTCCCCTTCTATGCGAAGAGCTGTTCCGTTCGGGATCAGACTATCGTTCAGTTTCGTTGAATCCAGGTCGGGATCGGAATAAATATCCACGCCTCCCGCCTTTGATTCCACAATCATATAATAATCTGTCCGGTAGTCAGGTTCCGTTCGTTTCTGCACGTCTGCCAACGCCGGTACCGCACATAATAATACATATACAGCCAGAAGAACCGCCGCGGTAATTCCTGAAGTCTTTCTTCCATAAAATCTTTTCATATCTCCTCATTCCCCTTATCTGCAAAGTTCCGCCTGGCGCACAGCTGACTGCGGCTGCAGATTCAAAAACCGTAAACTCCCTCCGGCCCTCGCCGGAATATCTTTATCATAGCACAGAAATTCTCCCCTGATAATCCCTCTTTTGACAAACTTTGCGAGAAAATACGACATTTGGACCTTACGGGCAAATATCCGCTCATGCAGGCATGGCGGCTGCTTGCCGGGCGTATCGCGCAAATAAAGAACGGCCTTCCGGCAAAGCCGGAAGACCGTTTCTATCATGGCATATTTTACAACGACTGTAGTTTCTTATTTGTAAAGAGGTCCGTAGTTCTTGCATGCGCGGAAGTCTGCGCCCTCTTTGTCCATTCCGAATGCGTTCCATGCAGCCGGACGGAAGATCTTCTCTTCCGGAACGTTGTGCATGCAAACCGGAATTCTCAGCATGGAGCACATGGTAATCAGGTCTGCACCAATGTGTCCGTAGGAGATTGCTCCGTGGTTAGCACCCCAGTTGTTCATTACGCTGTAAGCGTCCTTGAACGCGCCTTCTTTGCCGTCGCATCTTGGTGTGAACCATGTACAGGGCCATGTATAGTCAGTACGTTTCCAAAGTGTATCGGATACGTCTGCCGGAAGACCTACTGTCCATCCTTCAGCGATCTGAAGCACCGGTCCAAGACCTTTTACAAGGTTCAGACGGATCATGGTAGCAGGCATCTGAGCCTTTGTCTCGAATCTGGAGGAGAATCCGCCGCCGCGGAAATATCCGTTGTCAGCTGCGTTCCAGGTGGTTGCAGCCATAATAGCTTTCTGATCTTCCTCAGTTACGTTCCACCATTCTTTCATAACAGCGTTTCCGTTTTCATCTTTTGCCTCTCCGTTGGCATCCAGACAGCATGCGCCAGAGTTGATCAGATGGATGAAACCGCCGTTTTCTTTTGCAACGCCTTCAAGGTCATATCCTGTTACTCTCTTAACAGCGTCCGGGCTCCAGTATGTACGAACATCTGCGAACATCTGCGCGCGGTTGGTAAGGAGTTTCATGAACATCATTCCGAGACCGTTCAGTACGTCGTTCTCTGTTGCCAGGATGTAGGGCTCTCTTGCGCCTTCCCAGTCAAAGGAAGTATTCAGCATAGCCTCTGCGAAGTCTCCGTTGGGATAGAAGTCTGTCCACTGTCTCTGACCCTGGAAACCAGCTGCCAGAGCATTGTGTCCGATCGCTTCCTCAGAGAATTTCGGATCCAGTTTGTCGCAGCCGTTCATCAGCTCTTTGATGATAACCGCCATCTTAACAACGAACTCGAACTGTTCTTCTTTCTGCTCGTCTGTCATCTGCAGTTCCGGCGGGTTCTTGTCGAAGCCGATCTTGCAGGTTTCTTTCGCCCATTTCAGAGCTTTCTCAAATTCAGCGTGATCGTAGATACCTTCTGTCATACGGCGGATGATCTCAACCTCGTCAACAGACTCTACTCTCATTCCAAGATAGGACTCGATGAAATCCTGATCAATGATGGATCCGCCGATACCCATGGTAACGGAACCGATCTGCAGATAGGATTTGCCTCTCATGGAAGCAGCAGCAACTGCCGCGCGTCCGAATCTTAACAGTTTTTCTTTAACGTCTTCCGGGATTGTCATATCATCAGCATCCTGAACGTCATGTCCGTAGATACCGAATGCCGGAAGTCCCTTCTGTGCATGTGTAGCCAGAACAGATGCCAGGTATACAGCGCCGGGTCTCTCTGTTGCGTTCAGGCCCCATACAGCCTTGATGGTCTGGGGATCCATATCCATGGTCTCAGAACCGTAGCACCAGCAGGGTGTAACAGTAAGGGTAATATCAACGCCTTCTTTGCGGAATTTGTCAGCGCATGCCGCAGCTTCGCCGACACGTCCGATGGTGGAGTCAGCGATAACAACTTTAACCGGCTCGCCGTTAGAATATTTCAGGTTTTCCTCAAATAATTTAGCAGCGTTCTTAGCCATGTTCATGGTCTGCTCTTCCAGAGAACCTCTTACGTCCAGAGCGCCTCTACGTCCGTCGATTGTCGGTCTGATTCCGATTACAGGATAGCTTCCGATTAATCTGCTTTTTGCCATAATTTTCATTACCTCCATTTTGGTTTTATTCCGGGATGAGCTTCAGTAAATCATACCGTTGCCGTCCGCGACTTTCCCGCCGGCAGCTTCATCCCTGAAGTACGTCCTTGATAATTACAGTATACATTTGCCAGAACAGAATTACTTGTGTTATAATAGCAAAAAGTAGGATTATATTCACTTTTTCAGTATAATCTATAAAATTTCTATTAACTTTACGGAAGGAGGAACCAGGCCATGCATGACCTTGACCGAAACGAAGACCGTATCCGGGGAACATATGACTTTCCCTTTGAATTTCATCATATCGAACCGTCCCACCCGCGTTATGTAATGTCCTATCACTGGCATGTGGAATATGAGATCATCCGCATTCTGAAAGGTTCTCTTACCGTCACTTTAGACGAAAAAAGTTTCACTGCGTCAGCCGGAGATATCATTTTTGTACACAGCGGCATCCTTCACAGCGGGATTCCCGAGGATTGTGTCTATCAGTGCATTGTCTTTGACGGCAATACTTTTCTCAAATACAATTCTGTCTGCGCGGGTTACATGCAGAAGATCATTCATCAGGAAATTCTCATCTGGCATCATTTCACCCCGGAACAGACAGATATCTGCGAGGCTGTAAACACCGCTTTTGACGCTCTCTGGAAGAAACCGGACGGTTACGAGCTCACCGTGATTGGACAATTTTACCACTTTTTCGGTCTTGTTTTTGGTAAACATTACTATCTGGAGGGAGCGCGCCAGGCCAGACGTGACTATAAGAGAATTCTCCAGCTGAAACAGGTCCTGGAATTTATAGAGCACAACTACGCCGCTCCTATCACTCTGCAGCAGTTATCCGCCTCGGTATCCATGTCGCCGAAATATTTCTGCCGTTTTTTCTCGGAAATGACGCACCAGACGCCAATGGAGTATCTGAACCACCAGCGGATCGAGCAGGCCTGCTACCAGCTTTCCACTACGGACGATTCCATCACGGAGATCGCCTACCGGAACGGTTTCAACGACCTGAGTTATTTTATCCGTACCTTTAAAAAATACAAGGGCATCACACCCGGCAAATATAAGCGGATATAAGCAGTCCATGTGAGAACAACGGCTGCCTGCAGAACTTGTCATACAAAAAACCCCGGCACCTGCCGGGGTTTCACAATATCCTTCTTTATAACACTTCATGCAGCACGGAGAGACCATACTCTGCAAGGCTGTGATCTTCCTCGCCTGTGCCGCCGCTGACGCCGAGACCGCCGATAATGGTATCGCCCACTTTCAGAGGGACGCCGCCGGCAAAGATCACGATCTTTCCGCCGTCCATCTTATCTACTCCGTAGAAAGTTCCTCCCGGCTGGGCAAGGGCGCTCAGCTCTTTGGTGGACATCTTGACAGCCACTGACGTATAGGCTTTTTTTGTAGCCACGTCAAAACTTACCAGAAATGCCCCGTCCATCACATGGACCGCGATGGGGTTCCCATCCGAACCGCAGACTGCGATCACGGCTTTTTTCCCTCTGCGTTCTGCCTCTTTTTCGATTTTCTCGATCAGCTTCTTCGCGCTGTCCAGACTGATCCTTCCCTGGATCCCGATCCTCTTCAGGACTTCCTGGATCACCGCTTCGTTTGCCGTGCTGTTCTCAGTTTCTCCCATTGTTCCCGCTCCGTTTCCGCCGGCTGCAGGAGCCGCTTCCGGTTTCGCTGCTTTGCCCGCCGCCTGTGCGTCTGTATATCTGGCAAGAACATAGAGATAATCCGCCAGACGGTTCATATATTTCTTTGCCCCGTTGTCTGCGCCGAACTTCACGCTGACCAGCGCCAGCGCGCGCTCCGCTCTTCGCGCCACAGTACGGGCAATATCAATCTCCGCCGAAAGACGGCACTGACCCGGGAGAACAAACTTAAATTCTTTCGGCTGCTGATACAGTGTCTGCAGTCTGTCGATCTCCTGCTCCAGAACCTCCGTCTTGTCATCGGATGTTTTGTAGTCTCTGCTATAAGGATCAGCCACGCCTGCCATCACTGTAATCAGATGTTCCTGAATACTTTCCAGCATATGAACGGCATCCGCGTCTTCCAGCATGGTCTTTACAAGCCCCAGATGACTTGTCAGCTCGTCAATAGTTCCCACAAGCTGGATACGGTCGTCTGACTTGGAGACATTTTTCGTATGGATAAGGTTTGTGGTGCCTTTATCTCCGTTTTTTGTGTAAATGTTCATAATGGCTATCTCCTGAAGGTCTACATGTTTCCTTCCTGTCCGTGAACAGGTTTGAAAGGCATTTTTTTTACCGCTCTGGCGCTGTTGGAACCTATATTCCGGCACTGCCAGAACCGCGGCGCATTCAGTTCAAATACATTTTTTCCTTTGGGAAGCCTCGCCATCTGCATGGCGACCCGCTGTCCGGAAATTCCGATCCCGGAACCCAGCATGGATTCCTTCGCCGCCTCATAGGCAAGATCGTCCAGATCACCCTTACCCGGGTGAATCTCATAAAGGACTCCCTCTTCCTCGATTCCGGCGCAGATTTCCCGAAGAAGATCTTCATCGGGCTCCCTTGTATAGATATTGATCGTGGGTTTGTTTACAACCATTGTCTATCCTCCTGACTTAATTCCCGGTCAGGTATGACATTACAAGGCCGGTGGCAACCGCATTTCTGGGTCCCTCTGTTCCGCGGATGTTTCCTCTGCCGCACACAATACGGTATTCCGCCAGTTCTTCCGTGAGCATCTCCGGAATCTCGAAATCCTCCGCAGAACCTCCCACAAGAACTACATTCGGCACTTTTTTCAGATCGTGATCCGGTGCAACATGAGCAAGGGCGCGTACCGCGTTGCGGACGAACACTTTGCGCTTTGCCTCCCTGCGGACCTCAAGAATCTTCTCCATGGGGATATCTTCCTCTATCCGGATCATCTCGTTCTTCGCCAGCAGTACCACATGCCCGTAATACCGGGGATCGATGGACTCTTCAAAGAAACGCATGGAACCGTTCTCCAGTCTCATATGAAACAGACTCTCCACTTTTCCCATGGGATATCTCTTGATCTGTTCCGCCACCGCGCGGCTTTCCAGTCCAAGTTCCGTCTGGATCAGCATGGAAACCAGCTCTCCGGCTCCTGCCTGATGCGTGGTCCTCACACTTCCGTCCGGTTCCAGGATGGCGGCGTCTGTGGATCCGCCTCCCATGTCCAGGATAGCGAGAGGAAGCTGTGTTCCCGGCGTGGTCATTGCTCCGAGGGAAGCCATTACAGCCTCCACCCCGGCCACCACAGCCTTCACATGAAGTTCCTCTTCCAGTTTCTCAGCGATCTTCTGCATGGGAAGATGCTGTGTTTTTACCATTGCGGCGATTCCCACCGCTTTTTCCATACAGGTTTCTCCGGCAAGAGAACCTGAAACTTCTACCGGGGCCAGAGTATCCACAGCAAGAATGTCTGTGATCCGTACGTCCTGATCCTGCGAACTTGCCACGTCGGTCATACTGGTCCGAATCCTGCGGAACATGTTTCCCACATTGGTGTTCTGCTGTCCGTCAATATCTCTGATCTCCCCCGCCCGGCGCATTGTATCCATGATCTCATCCGCACCGGCGTCAATATTCACCTTTTCCTCCCTCTCTCCGTGGATAAAAATCTCTCCGGCGGGAAGGATGTTTTCCCGGACATTCCCGTTGGGCGTCCGGATCACTACCGCGCTCCGTTTACCGATCAGGCTTTTGGCAATAGGAGTCACCATCCTGGTCTCCTGGGCGTTCAGACCCAGAAGTGTGGCGATCCCGTAAGGATTGCTCAGCATCCGGATGCTTGTACCCGGAAGCGCTACTTCTATGGCAGCCAGCTTGCCTTCCGGCACGCGGCTGATATGGCGGACCTCGTCAATGATCGGGATACGTATATTCAGGCGGTTCTCCACAAGCACCGCCTCGTCCGCCTGAAGGATCACTCCTTTAATGTCAAGCTCGGGGATATGCTGGTTCAGCCTGGCCGCCGTCTCCTCATAGGAAAATTTGCTGGAGGCCACGACGATATAGGGCACGCCGGGTTTCCCCTTCCAGATATTTTCCAGAAAAAGAAGATAGCCCACCGCCTCTCCGGCTCCCGCGGGAGTGGAGGGATTGTGTCCGATCATGGAGGATTCCGTAATGATCGTCTCCGTGATCGTCTCCATGGCTGTATCGCCGATCACAGGAGCAGCCTCGTTCAGGCGCACGAGATCAAGGGCGCTTAACGGCTGATGAATACTGTACATCGCATCCTCCAGCGCCGCCCGGATCCCGTGGACATTGGGAAGTGTTCCCTTGGTCCCGGTAGTAACGCGGGAAGCGCTGGCAAGGAAACGGAACGATCCGTCCTCGCCCACACTTCCCACACATACTTCAGTTGTGGAATTTCCAATATCTACTCCGGCAATCAGTTTCAAAGAAGAATTCCCCTCTTTTCATAAACTTCCGCTGCTTCCAGAACAAGTTTCGCACAGTGGGGAGCGTGGTATTTCTCCAGGAGCTCCTGCGCCATGAGAACAAGTTCCCTCTTGGTGGAACGGTTCGGCCGCAGCTTATTATACATATTAAGGATCACATCGTCAGGTACGCTGGACAGCTCCGCCGCCCTCTCGAAATTCGCTTCCATCTGAGGGTTATCGGCCTCTTTTGCCACCTGTCCCTGACGCCTCAGCATCTCCGGGGATATCTTGATATCCTCGGCCGTCACATTGCCTCTGCGTACTTCTTCCAGCGTGATCTGGGAAAGTTTTTTCCCGGTCTTGGAGGTAATGGTGTCCGCTTCGTTTTTTCCTAAAGGATAGTTGCTCATCTCACACCCTCCCATTCTATCATGCCCTTGTCCGGATCCAGCTGCTCTGTCTCAATAATGTGCATCAGAGCCGCTTTTACCTGGAATTTCGCACGTACCATGGGATCATTGGTACTCTCAATGGGCGTAACTTTTTCTCCTTTTGCGTATTTCGCGGCATTTTTCCCAACTCTCCGGTATGTCTCCAGCGTCATTAACGGCGCCTGGGGAAACAGCTCCAGGTTGGAAAGTGGATAAAGATCCTTCTGATGAATGACTGTGGTTCCCTTGGACTGGATGCCGATCCCGAATCCGGAACCGGAAAGCTTCGCAGCCTCAAGAGCCATAAATCCCACGTCCGAGGTATCGAGCACTTTTACCACTCTGGATACCATGCCTTCCTCCTCGATGCCCGCCTTCACGTTCCGGATCACTTCATCCAGGGGAAGTCCTCCCAGAGTTTTTGTGATCTCAGTCTGAAAAGCGGCGCCTACGCCGATCACCACTTCTTTTGGATCCGTGCCCTGTTTCGCCCGCACAGCGCCCTCATAGGAACGCTTCGGACGGATTCTTGTTTTGCCTGCAAGACTTCCTGCCGCAGAGGAGGTCATGCTTTTTGTTTCTGTCTGGGGCTGCGCACCATTTCTGTGCAACTGCTCCACCACTGCCCGTGTAATGGCCTGTATCAGTTGTTCATTCACTTCCATGGCACACCTCCTAAAATTCTCCTGCATCTATTCTGTGAGGAATTGCCTTGATCTCCTCCCAGCGTTTTCCGGATACACGGTAACCCGTTCCCGGTCCCATATAGTCGTTGGGGGTATTGACTCCGGACATTACCTGGAAATGATCGTCCAGGATCGCCGCGGTCTGCATATAATCCCCGATCACTCTCTGTTTCAGCATGTTCAGGATATTCTCCGCAAGCTCTGTATATCCGCTGTCAGCCAGCGCCCTCACTACGTCCAGGCCTGTAATGCCCCGTTTCATCATATCGTCCGCAGCCATCAGGTCAGACGCCGCGTCACGGTTCAGGGTATCTTTGCTTCCGTGAGCGTAAACAACAGCTTCCACCTGCTCGTCGGTCACCGGAGTAAGTCCCAGATACTTAAATACAGCCTGCACGGCTTTTGCCGCCGTACGGCGCACCCGTATCACATTCTCCTCGGTAACAGGGCGGAGACCGCCGTCTACCTGCATATCTCTCTGCATAACATTATAGTCGTCAAAGTCCTCCGCGTCAAAATTGGAACCGGCGAACATGTTGTCATAATTGGGTTCTGCAGCGTAACCGGAGAAGATGAAATCTGTTCCCGGCATGAACTGCAGCATGGTCCTTGCGGTTCTTCTCATATCGGAGTTGGAAAAGCTCTGGTCGTTGGAAGAAGCACACTCCAGACCCAGAAGCGCTGCCACCAGGTTCTCTCCCATAACCTCGCGGATTCCGGACGGAACGCTGGCAGTCACGCCGATACAGCTTACGGAACCGTTCTGGATTCCCTGGCTTCCGGCGCCTTTCGTCACATACAGGCAGCGGCACTCCAGATAAAGCATAGATTTTTTCTCACTGCTTCCCATGAGGGCCTCTGAACCGGAACCGGAACTGAAACGTACTTTCAGACCTCTCGACGCATAAGCGGAATTCAGGAACGCTTTGGAATACGGGGTATCGTCGCCATCGATGAATACCTTCTCCGTACCATAGACAGAAAGAGTCTCCGCGTATGTGGTAAGTCCGCGGATTCCAAGCTCCAGCTCTGTCGCCTCCTCGGCGGAGCACTGGGTCAGAACGCCGGGACGTCCTGCCTGGGCACCGATCAGAAGAGCCATCGCGCTGAAAGGCGCGTAACGGGCAACGCCCATGGTAGTCTCTTCCTCGCTGAACCCTCTCAGGGCACCTTCAGCCGCGTCTGCCGCGATCTGTACCGGATCGTCCTTCAGATTGGTGATGTGGGCCTGATTGCCGGGGACTCTCCGGGCGCGCATCTTCTGCATGCCCATCATCATCTCCACAACATTCAGATGATTGATCACTTCTGTCATCTTCGCGGGTGTGATACCGGAAATGATCTCCAGGATCTCTTTGCGGGAAACGTTGATATCAACGATCTTTCTGGCAATCTCCAGAGAGGGGACCGCCATGGACGCTTCCGCCCTGTCCGCGCGGATCGCGTAGTCCGCAATGAACTGATCCAGGAAATCAAAGTCTTCTCTCCGTTTTCCGTCCAGCTCCACGATAATTCCGTTTTCTATTTTCAGTGAAGGTTTCGGATCGTATGGGCTGCTCATGGCGATCAGGCCCATCTCCGGCCATTCGTCAATATAGCCGTCCAGATTTACCGGACGCCGATCCAGAACCTCGATTCTTTTCGATCTTTTCATAGTGTCTACCTTCTCAGAAAAGTCTGTGTCGTATTCTCAGCCTAGAAGGACCAGAGCTTGGTGTAGATCTTGATGATGTCCTCCTTGGTGGGAACTCTGGGGTTCGCCTCTGTACAGGTGTCTGCCAGAGCGGCGTCCGCCATCTTGTCCACCGCGGCGAAATACGCATCCGGTGTGATAGTTCCGATCTCCTGTATCGTCAGAGGGATGTTCATCTCCTTCTGCATAAACTGGATCCAGTTTACAAGAGAACGTACGCTCATCACCTTATTGTAATTGCTCAGACCGAGGATATGTGCGATATTCGCGTATCTCTTAACCGCCGGAAGATATTCCTTCTGGCTTCTGCTGTGCTTGTTGATGTTCGCGTTGAACTCCACAATGTGGGGAAGGAGCATCGCGTTTGCCCTTCCGTGAGGAATGTGGAACATCGCTCCAAGCTGGTGAGCCATACTGTGGGTAATTCCCAGTCCCGCCGTATTAAAGGAAAGTCCGGCAAGGCAGGAGGCCACGTGCATTTTCTGGCGGGCGTGCATATCGTTTCCGTCCAGGTAGGCCCTCAGAAGAAATACTCCGCAGATCTCGATGGATTTTTCGGCCAGAGCGGATGAAAATTCATTATGGTTAATGCTTACATAGGATTCCAGCGCGTGGGTGAACACGTCCATTCCCGTATCGGCCGTAATGGCAGGGGGAACGCTTTTTACAAGCTCCGCGTCCAGGATCGCCTCATCAGCAGTCAGGCTGTCGGAAACGAGAGGATATTTTACCTTCGCATCCGTGTCGTTCACTACCGCGAAAGAAGTGACCTCGGATCCCGTACCGCTTGTGGTGGGTATTGCGATCAGTCCCACGTCCGCATAATGATTGATCTTCAGCGCGAACTCGCGGATCGCCTTGGAAGAATCAATAGCGGATCCGCCGCCTACGGCTACGATCACATCCGGCTGATAACTCAGGAATTTCTTCACCCCGTCTGCGATCTTGTCCACCGGCGCATCCGGAACCACATTGTGAAAGATATCGTATTCTTTCCGTCCTCTTTCCAGCGGCGCTGTGATGAGATCGATCATTTTGCTCTGAACCACAAAAGGATCCGTGATGATCAGAACTCTTTTGTAGGGAATCTCCGCCAGACGGTCCAGCGCATTATCTCCAAAATGAATGACTGTCTTCATTTCAAAGGTCTTCATATCTGCTCCTTTTCTGTGGTCAGCTTTCAGGATATCTGCATTCGATGCCGGCGTCGGTAAACCGCGCCAGCCATTTTTCGGATGGTTTCCTGTCAGTCACTACCACATCCACATCCCGCAGTTTTCCGGCCACGGAAAACGCGGTCTGATCAAATTTCGTACTGTCTACAACCCTGTCTCTTATACACATCTCCGAGCCCACGAGACTGCAGCTAATCTCG
>ERZ1090864.537-NODE-539-length-20846-cov-21.721177_pt1 | contig 20846 bp, 20 predicted proteins | sample MGYA00478479_ERZ1090864 | MGnify/ENA primary metagenome ERZ1090864 (study PRJEB33644, sample SAMEA5815743) | chicken gut metagenome | biome: Chicken; feature: Gastrointestinal Tract; material: Caecum | place: Ireland | collected 2019-01-01 | study: A study of the...
AAAGCCCTGGCGATGCCGATGCGCTGGCGTTCCCCGCCGCTTAAGCGGTCGCCCAGCTCTCCACATCCGTATCGTAGCCTTTTTCCAGAGACAGGATAAACTCATGCAGAGAGGCCTCCCGCGCCGCCTGTTCAAGCTCCTCCTGCGTCGCGTCCGCTTTTGCGATACGCAGGTTATCAGCTACCGTACCATGGAACAGCTGCGTATCCTGCGTCACGAAGCTCTCCAGCCGCCGCAGGCAGCGGGTATTCAGGCTCCGCACATCCTTTCCGGACAGGGCGATCCTGCCGCTGTCCACATCCCAGAAGCGCATCAGCAGCTTCAGAAGGGTAGACTTGCCGCAGCCGCTCTGGCCGTTGATGCCGATGATCCGGTTCTCTGGAAAATCCGCGTCCACATCCGCAAGAACCGTCTCCGCGTCATAGGCAAACCGCACATGCTCCGCGGCGGCTCCCGAAAACTCCGTATCCAGCCCGTCTGTCACATCCTCCACCACCGGCGTTTCCTCCAGGATGTCCAGCACCCGGTTGCCGCTGGCAAAGGTATGGAGCAGATTGCTGGCCAGGCCCGACAGGGCGATCACCGGGCCGAAGGAGCTCATCATAGCCACGGTCCCGATCAGCACCTCCCGGAAGCCGGCCGCGCCCTGCCCGTACAGCCGGATTCCCAGAAACAGCATGAGAAGGGAAAAGCCGGAAACGATACAGCCGGTCAGCGCCGTACCCAGCCCGGTATACTGCTTCATCTTCTTCTGTTTTCTGCTCAGAGATTCCGTCCGGCTCCCGATCTCCGAAAGCCTCGCCTCCTCCCTGCCGAACTGCAGCGTCTCGCGCAGGCCCCGCAGGCTGTCCAGGAAAAAGCTGTCAAAATCCCCGAATTCATTCCGGTAAGCGCTCCCCGCATTCCTGCCCAGCCTGGAGATCAGCCAGGGCATGAACAGCCCCACCAGCAGATAGCCGCAGGCAGCCGTCAGGCACATGAGCGGATGCAGCCAGTAAAAGAAAGCCAGCATCAGCGCGCTGGTAATCACCGCGATCAGGATCGGGGAAATCGTATGCGCATAAAACACCTCCAGCAGCTCGATATCGCTGGTGATAATGGAGATCAGGTTGCCCTTTTCCTTTGTCTCCAGCTTTGCCGGAGACAGCCGGCGCAGCGCGCCGAAAATTTTATCCCGGATCAGCGCCAGCAGATGAAAGGCAATGTAATGATTGCAGAGCTGCTCTCCGTAATGCAGGATTCCCCGCAGGACGCCGCAGACCACAATCAGAATAAACAGCGTGGAAACCGCCAGGGAAGAGGGAAAACCCAGAACGGAGGCCAGGGCCTCCGCCCCGAACACATTCAGAAAGATCGCGCACAGGAAACCGGTTACTCCCAGAAGCACCGCCAGCACCATCACCGGCAGCAGAGGCCGCACCAGGCCGATCAGCTTCAGCATCACCTGCACGCCGCTGCGCCTGACCTGCTTCGCATTTGTCGCTTTCGCCATTACGCTTCTCCTCCTTTCCCGCCATCTGTCTCTGCGGCATCCGGCCCTGTTCCCGCCGTTTTCCCCTGCCGGCCGCCGGCCGCCGCGCTGACATCGCGTCCGTAATTCTCCAGTTCCTTCTGCTTCCGGTACATGGAAGCGTAAAGCCCGTTCTTCTCCAGCAGCTCCGCATGGGCGCCTTCCTCCGCGATCCTGCCTCTGTCCATACAAAAGATCCGGTCCGCAGCCTCCACATTTGCCAGCCGGTGGGAGATCAGCAGGATGGTCCTGCGGCCCGCCAGAGCCCGCACTGTGTCCATGATGGCTTCCTCGCTCTCCACGTCGATATTGCTGGTCGCCTCGTCAAAGATATAGACCGGCGTATCATGGAGCAGGGCCCGCGCCAGGGCGATCCTCTGCCGCTGGCCGCCGGATAGGTTGCCGCCCTGCTCGGCCAGCTCCGTATCCAGCCCCTTTTCCCCTTCCAGGAATTCATAGATATTGGCCGCCTTCAGCGCGCGGATCAGCGCCGCGTCATCCGCCTCCGGCGCTGCCATCCGGAGGTTGTCACGGACCGTCCCCCGGAACAGATAGGCATTGTGGTTCACCAGCGTGACATGGCTCATCAGGCTCTCTTCACGGATATCGGAAAGCTCTGTGTCCCCCGCAGTGATATGCCCGCGGTAGCCCCGGTTCACTCCCGTCAGCAGAGAAGCAATCGTACTCTTGCCGCAGCCACTCTCCCCTACCAGGCAGACAAAACCCTTCGGCGGGATGGTCAGCGACACATCCTTCAGGATCTCCCGGCTGCCATCGTAGGAAAAATCCACATGGGACAGCGTGATCTCCGCCTCCTGCTCCGGGAAGGACGCCGGCCGCTCCTCTTCCTCCGGCAGTTCAAAGAGCGCCTTCATCTTATCGCTGGCGGCCATGCCGTTCATGGCCACATGGAAAAAAGAGCCAAGCTGCCGCAGCGGGATGAAAAAGTCCGCCGACAGCAGGACAATCATGATGGCCCCTGCCAGAGAAATATGCCCGCCTGAAATTCCAGCACGGAAAGAATGATACCGGCCGCCGCTCCTCCGTAGGCAATGACGTCCATGACCGTAATGGAATTCAGCTGCATATAGAGCACCTTCATGGTGATCCGGCGAAAAGCCTCCGCCTGCCGGTTCATTTCCTTATGGCGCTCTCCGTCCGCTTCGTAGATTTTCAGAGTGGTCAGTCCCTGCACGTTATCCAGAAACGTTCCTCCGAGGTCCGCGTATACGCCCCAATACTGCCCCAGCAGACGCCGGGCGAGTTTCTGCACGCCCATGATCGCCACAGGGATCAGCGGAACGCAGATCAGCAGCACAACGGCGGCCTTCACGCTGATAGGCAGAAATACCGCAAACAGCGTCACGGGAGCCAGCAGGCTGTAGAAGAGCTGCGGCAGATAACTGCCAAAGTACACCTCCAGCTGATCCACGCCTTCTCCCGCGATCTGCACCGCCTCCGAGGTGCCGATCTTTTCCGTATACGACAGGCCCAGGCGGCAGAGCTTTCGGTAGATCCGCTCCCGCAGGATCCGCTTCACTTCATCGGAAGCCAGGAAGGACATCCTCGAAGCCGCCAGCGTACAGACAATCCGCACAACAACAGCGGCGAGAGCCGCCAGAAGCGTCGCGGACAGCTGCCCCTCTTCAAAGCTCCCTTCATACAGCGCCCCCAGCAGGCGCGCCACAGAAGCGGTTACCACGATATTGGCAAGCAGGCCGATCCAGTTGGCCAGCACCTGAAGGCTGATATACTGCTTTGTCTTCCCGACAATCCGTATCAGCCACGGTTTGATCATCATAGCGTTCCCTCCTCGTCTTCTTTCCATCCGGGGCTTTCCACCAGCACATGACGGTACCGTCCCAGCGTCAGCACTTCCATATCGATATCATAGAGCTCCCGCATACATTCCCTGGTCACCACCTCCTCCGGCGTGCCGGAGAAGAGAATCCGCCCCTGCTTCATGCAGAGGATCTTATGGCTGTAGGCGATAGCCTGGTTGATATCATGGAGTACCATAACCACAGTCATCCCGTACTCCCGGTTGAGCTTCCGCACCAGCTCCAGGATCTGGATCTGGTAGCGGATATCCAGAAATGTCGTCGGTTCGTCCAGGAACAGATACTTCGGCTCCTGGGCCAGCGCCATGGCGATCCAGACACGCTGCCGCTGCCCTCCTGAAAGAGTCCCTATGGGGCGTTCCCGGTGCTTCCACACGTTGGTGATCTCCATGGCGCTTTTCACCTTCTCCCGGTCCCGTTCCGTCATGCCTCCGTAAAACTTCTGGTGCGGCGTGCGCCCGAAGGAAACCAGCTCCTCTACGGTGATGTCCTCCGCAGCCGTATTGTGCTGCTGGACGATGGCGACGCCTCTGGCGAAATCCTTCCGCTCCAGCCCGTAGATATTCCTGTTCCGGATATAGACGTTTCCCTTCGCCGGAAAAAGCTCCCTGGTCAGCAGGCGGAAGAGGGTGGTTTTCCCGCAGCCGTTGGGCCCCAGGATCGTCGTCACCTTCCCCTCCTCCAGACGGAAATTCAGATCCGTCAGCACCGGCGTCCGGCCATATGCGAAACACAGATGTTTAATTTCCAACTCTGCGACCTCCTTTCTTCAGCAGGAAGATAAAGAACGGACCGCCCAGCACGTTCATGATGATGCCCGGCGAGATCTCATACGGCGGCAAAATCGTCCGTCCCAGAGTATCCGCCACCAGCAGCACCAGCGCTCCGAAAAACATGCAGAAGGGGATCAGTCTTCTGTGGTCGCTTCCTACAAAATGGCGCCCCATATGGGGCACGATCAGGGCCAGGAAGCCGATGGTGCCCACCACCGCCGTGGCGATGGAAGCCAGCAGCACGGCCACCACCGATACCAGCATCCGGTTCCGGTTCACATGGACGCCCAGGGAACCGGCCGTGGAATCGTTCAGGGCCATCAGGTTGCAGGAACGCATGGTGAACAGGGACAGCGCCAGCCCGATCAGTGTATAGACCGCCAGCAGCTTTACATCGTCCCAGGTTTTCATCGAGATCATCCCGCTGACCGCCGTGGCCGCCTCCGCAGCGCTGGTACCCATCCCGCTGGACATGGCGGAGGAAAGCCCTGTAAATACAGCGTTCACCGCCACGCCCACCAGGATCATCCGCAGCGGGTTCAGGCCGCCCTGCCAGGACAGGCTGTACACCAGGAAAAAGGCCAGACAGCCGCCGATAAACGCCGCCACCGGCGCAAAGAACAGATACTGGGGCAGAATCGCCGTAATGACGGCGGCTACGAAGCCCGCGCCGCTGGACACGCCGATGATGCCGGGATCCGCCAGGGGATTTTTCATCACAGCCTGGAACAGCGTGCCGGAAACGGCCAGGCCCGCCCCGGCCAGCATGGAGATGATGACCCGCGGAAACCGCAGGTCGAATACGGTCGCCACATCCGGGTCGTATTCGATAAACAGCCCCCGGAGCATCTGCCCGAAGCCGATCTTCAGGCTTCCCAGATTGACAGCCAGAAAGAACATGGCCGCCAGCAGGACGATCACCACCGCGAAGGACAGGACCGTCACATTGCGTTTTGTCGTTTTTGTCCAGTTATTTCTCATGCTTCCCTCTCATCCCTCTCCGTACAGATACGGCTCCAGCTCCTCCAGAGCGTCCGGCCAGTTGAATTTCGCGCTCATGCCGAAGTTGTCATAGGTCAGGTCATAGACCCGCCCTTCCTCCACCGCCCGGAAATGCTTCCAGATATCGTTCGTTTCAAATTCCTCGGCGAACATCTCCCGGACCACGTCGGGCATGGCGTGGGCGCATCGGAGAATGATGTCCGGGTCACGGTTTTTCATATCCTCCGTATTGGCCTGCAGAAATTCATCCTCCACGTCCGCGTAGACGTTCCGTCCTCCGGCCAGCTCCACCAGGTTCCCCACATAGGAATTCGGCGTCGCCACGATATAGGCTCCCGGCACGCCCATAAGGATCAGCACCGACGGGCCTTCGCGGTCCCCGTGCTTCTCCCGGTATTCTGTATAGAGGGTTTCAAATTCCTCCACACAGGCCTGCGCCTGCTCCTGACGGTCAAAAATCTCCCCCAGCTGCTCGATGGATTTATAGAGCCCCTGCACGCTCTTCAGATTGAGGAACAGATAAGGCAGGTCCGCGTCCTGGAACTGGCTTTCAAAGGCCGGCTGCAGGGTGGCGGGGCCAATCAGGTAATCTGGCTCCAGGAAGGAAATGATCTCGATATCCGGGGCCATAGGGCTTCCCACATCCACGCAGTCCTCATCCTCCATATAGCGTTCCGGCAGGGGCGTCGTCATTTCCGTGGGCCGCCCGACAAGCTCCAGATCCAGCCGTTCCATGATGTCGCAGGTAGCCGCGCTGGTGACGACGATCCTGGGATTTTCCCCGGCCTTCGCCCTGGCCGTGGAGCCTTCCACCAGATAGCCGTCACCTCCCAGAGAAGCGGTCTTATCCGGGTACTGATCCACACAGCCCGTAAAAGCGCCGCAGAGCAGAGATGCCGCCAGGCACAGGGAGACGGCTCCCCGCCTTCGCTTACTTCTTCTCATCGGTGTTTTCTCCCATCTGCGCGTCCGGCGTCTCTCTGTCGTCCACATCCGCGAACAGATCCCTGTAGTTTTTCTTCTTCCGTTTCATGGCCAGAAGCACGCATCCGACGACGGCCGCTCCCGCCACGACCCCGATAACGACTCCCAGCACCAGGGAACCGCCGGAAACGCTTTCCGTCTCTGTCTCCTCTTCCTCCGCCAGATCGGCAATGCCCTCTGCCTCGTCCAGCAGCTCGTCCGCCGTTTTGGCTTCCGCGACCTCCCGCTCTTCGATGGTCGGCATGGGTGTGGACGTGGGCTCCGGCGTCGGAGTGGCTGTGGCCTCCGGCGTTGGCGTAGCCGCAGGCGTCGCCGATGCTTCCGGAGTGGGCGTCGTCTCTGCCGTACCCGCGCCGCCGGAGGCATCCTGGGGCTCCGTCACGTCATAACCGCCCCCTGTGGCAGCGTTCAGGCTGTCCGTATACTCGGACATGCTGGGCATCTCCACCGTCCCCCAGCTGCCGTCATATTCGCGTATGTCAGTCAGATAGCAGAAAAAGGTCACCTCCCGTCCCATGGCCTCCACGTAGTTGCTACAGCGGATGGTATCGTTCAGCGTATCCAGCTGCAGCCGGTAATCCGTGATCGTGGCGGAAAAGGTATTGCCGGAAAACTCATAGGTGCCTGCCTGCACCTGGTTGGTCACCTCGAAATCCCGCGTCACCCAGGACTGGCTGTAATCCGGGCTGGTCTCAAACCCGGCGTAAATATTTGAATCCGCCTGGTTCCAGCGGGTATTCAGATAGATGCTCCCGTCGTCACAGATCTCCACATAGCCCACGGACTGTACCTGCGCCTGGACCATGGCGGTTCCTATACCGGGATTCTGCCCCACATCGTCGATTGCTCCCGTATCCGGATTCTGATAGGTGGGCACCACCGTCACCGAATAGTAGCCCGGATAAATCTCCTCCGCGCGGACCTCCGCCGCAGGCGCGGCCGCCAGAAGCGCGGCTCCGCAGAGGATGCCGCAGATCAGTTTTTTCATTTTCCGATTCCCCTTTCTCCGGAACAGAGGCGCGGCAGATCGCTCTGGCCGCGCCTCCGATTCCCTTTTTCACGCTTTTCTTTCTCTTTCGTCTTTATCTTTCGTCCTGTGGACGTCTCCGCCGGATCACCAGCACGCAGCCGCTTCCCGCGCAGGCCGCCGCCAGCAGCAGGAATACGTACAGCATCCGCTGGGTCTCATCCCCGGTCTTCACCGTAGAGGTACGTCCTGTCGTGGTAGTTGCCGTGGGTCTGGTCGTCCCTCCCGTTGTGGTTGTTACGCCGGGACGGTTGGTGTTGATGGTGTAGTTGGATTCCTTCACCTTCTTCTCCAGACGAACTCCTTCCAGCATATGGTTTCTATTTGATGCCTGGTCATAGCTCGCCCTCCTTTCTTACCATTGTCCTCCATGACGGTTCTTCCATACACGAAAAAGGAACGCACCGTCAGGCTATCTCCAGACATAGCTGCATCAATAAGGCCTTGCATGATACCAGGCGAAACGTAGGAGATATGGTCTAACTATGGACGTCATTCTTACATTGGAAGGGATCGGTCTGATTAGCGCCCTCCGAGTAGACAATGAGATTGAGGTTAGCGATGAAGGAGCTGATGGATTCTTTAATGGTTCTGATTTGATGATTCTATTTGAATCGAGCAATGAACAGTTCAACACTTTTCGCTACCGAAGCTATCCTTTATCCGAGGTTGGCAAACAACTTCTGCCTATCGTGCAGGAAGAATCTAATGATGATTATTTAATTGATCTGGGCAAGCTATTGAGAGAAGATTTACAGGAAAAAGTCGACGTTTGTGTATATCGGGTTATTTCAAGAAACGCAAATGATTTAGAGCTGGATTTTGACGTGAACTTATTGGACAAGTAAAACTATATTTGCGGACAAGAAAAATCCTCAGCACCATTATAGGCGTTGAGGATTTTTCCGTTGCAGAGATTTCCTGTTATTATTACTATGTCAGCGTATCGAATTAAACCAAGATTGCAACAGAAAAGGCCGCATTGTTGCGGCCTTTTCTGTCCGAGTTTCGTATTCAGTTCTTTTTCAGTTCTGCTCCGCATTTCACGCAGAAGGTGCTACCGGGTTTTACTGCAGCGCCACATTTTGTGCAAAATGTACCGGCTTGTGTAGTAGTTGGCTGAGAAGGTACAGAAGCTTGAAAGCGGTCTGCCAGATTACCGGACTGAGGCGTACTTTTTTGACTTCTTTTCGCAAATTGGTTAGCCACTGCATCCGTTGCTTTATCAATACCCCGCCCCAGTAAATTCTCAAGGAAGCGAATGATCAGGAAACAGACCACGCTTCCAAGGATTGCAACAATTACGCCAATTGGGGCGCTTTCCGTATAGGCTCCAGCCGCCATACCAAACAAAATACCTAAGATGATGCCGTTATACGCATAAGTTCTACTTCTCATTTTTATTCCTCCATTATTTGAATCGGTCTGCTAAATTCTGCTTTTCGGATTCCCTATAAGCACCCGATGCTCTGTCTTTCATATCTTTACTTTTATCTGCTGCTTTTGCAATTGTGTTATAGACAAGTTTACAAATCACCATAAGCACAGCTACAATTGCGGCAAAAATCGCAAATATTACATAATCGTTCATAGAATTCCTCCCGCTTTCTTAGAAAATACTGCGTTTTGTTGTGATTTCGTTCTTGACCGTAGACACTTGCGTATTCGGATCAAGCTGGACGAACATTTTCTCCACCGTGGTAAGGAGCATATTCATTTCATTTTCAAAGGAAGGCCTTCCGTATTTTGTTTTCCAGCTATCAAACTCAAAGCGATATACACTGTTTGTATCAGTCTGTTCCACGCAACGGATACTTGCACTGAAATATGCACCGGTAAATTTGACGGCTTTTGTGTTTCCCTCCAGCGAAGTACCGGTTTTCTTTAAATCCAATGCTTTTAAGGCTGTGGCATACTCTTCGTTGGGGATAGGACGAACAGTAAATATTTCCGCATATTCAACGAAATCACTTGCACGCTGGATGATTTTTCCCTGACCAATCAAGCGCCCTTTCCACCATGCAGAGAAGCCAATAACTACAACAATCAGAATGACCGCTACAATAATTTCATCCATAATTTTTCCCTCCTTGTTTTTTCTTTGTGTATGTACGTCCTTAGTCCTTCAGTTAAACTGTATGACTGTTTCATAATCGAAAAAAGCAGCACTTAATCCATTCTTTGCAGTTCCGTTATCTGACCGCCGTAAAATACGTCAATGTGATTATTATCCACGGTTTTTATAGTAAAGGTCAGCGTGTCGGTAGACATAAAGCTGGTAACGTCCAGCTTATAGGTATCGCCGTCCTGATAGAGTGCGTAGGTATCCTGCGGCGAGAAGAAGTTGCAGTTTGAGCCGTCAAAGACTACGATCGCTCCCGGCTGAGCCTGTCCAAAGCCGTAATCGCCTACACTTTTCCACTTACCCTCGATAGTAAAATCGGACAAGGTAACATAATCTTTGGAGGATGTTTCTGTCTCTGCTTCGGCAGACCCATTACTGGTTGTTTCAAAGGGATTGATGAATTCCAGCTCATAGACATTGCTTCCGGCTTCAATCCAGTCCGTCACAGGAAAGACCTTGTATAGGGTTATGTCGTCGCTGCCCAGCTCTTTGAAGGTTTCCTCGCACTGGAGCCTAACAATGCCATCTGTAACGGTCACATCGAAGTCATCTCTGCTGTTGGTTTCATAGGTCTCCCAATCTGCTGAGATGTTATGCAGGAGCGTTCCGTTCATGTCATACAGACCCAACGCTTCGTCCCGGTCATAGAGAAGGAGGTACGGTTCGTCATTTACAAACACGATACTATTCTCCTCATAGTTATAGCTGTGCGCACACTGCTGTATCGGCTCAAACAAAGACGTGCCATTACTGTCCAGGACGGTAGCGTAGTAATTCCCGTCTGCGCCAATGATATTCAGGATGGCGTACCCATCATGGAAGCAGGTCACATCCTTGCAGCTATCGGGGTAGAGATCCCTCAGATCCAAAACGGTATTGCCCAAGAGGTCTGTAAACCAGACCTCTGAATAGGTATAGTAGTTCTCATAATTTCGGATTAACCCATCCCTGACCTCGGAAATATTAGCGATGATACCTGAATTGCCATCGTATTCTTCCAAGACATTCATGTTTGTATCACACCTGGCCACATTACTGAGATCAACGCGATCCCTACTATTATAGTCACTGGTATAATATATGTCATGCCACGCCATAACAGCCGTTCCATTTTCAAATGGGATTGCAGGCACCCTACCATCAAGCCAGCGCACGGTATTCAGATTGAAGGTGTGATATGCTGCATTATCATAATACAACGTATACCAGCCCTCACCGAAGTATTCGAGTGCATTGTCACCCAAAAAGTAATGTGCATTGAAATCGTTTCGAATGAGCTCTTTCTCGATCAACTGTTTGCCCGCCACTGGGCCGTCTATGACATCACAGTGCGTATCCATCACATAAAAGGAGACATCCGCCTCCGTTATGCTGCTGGTATATTTCGCTACCATGAACCGACCATCGTCATAACCCAGAATGTGCTCCCAGGTTCTGCTGGGTTCGTCAAATTCCGTGCGGTAAAGTTCATTCCCTTGCTTGTCAATGATGACTTCATAACAGAGATATAGGTTTTTGCTATATTCAGAATAGGAATATTGACCCTTCGTGCTCACACGGTAAAACGCTACTCCATCATAAAAATCTGACGTGTAATAGGGATCTTCCTCCAGCGTGAAGAGGATGTTCCCCGCCTCGTCCACCGCGCAGGTTCGTTCCTGGCCGTCTGCTTCCAAGACCGTCGCCCATGCGACGCCATCCGAATAGAACGAGAAGCCGGTCAGCGCCATGTTGTCAAGTCCGGGAGCAGTATCTTCTGTTTCGCTAGTTGTGGGTTCGAGGGAGAGATTGTTATCCGGGCTTTCATACTCGTCGGGGCTTTCATATTCTTCCGTTTCCGATTCGTAGGGTTCCGAATACTCATTTCTGCCATCATCCGATCTGCAAGCTGACATACACAGCGAAAGCAGCAACGCCAATATAAGAGCAATTGTTTTTTTCATGGTTCTTTCCTCCATTTTTTTAGTATCCTCATTCAACAGGGTTCTCCTCATAGTCCAGTATCAATCCCATTATTTTATAGGTCGATATGGCCGCCGTACACTGTATGCCCACTTGCTTTATCTGCAGGGCGCTTTGTACCGCAGGCACCGCAGAAATCCTCATCCGGCGGAAGTTCCCTGCCGCAGCCGGTACAGAATACCTTTGCATGACCCGGTTCAGCCCACGGCAGTTCCGGACGTCTTGTGCCACAGTTGACGCAAAATGTCTCATCCGGCAGCAATTCCCGACCGCAGTTGGGGCAAAACACCTTTTGTGCGGCGTCTGAAGCGCCAGCGCTCTGATAGACAGGCTGTCCGTAAGGCTGTCCATATGGTTGCGCAACAGGCATTTGGTAGACAGCCCTTTCCTTTTTATAGGGATGCGTCAGCCACCAGCCTAACAGGAACGCCATGGGAATCTGGAACAGGTCAGAGAAACCGTATAAATCGCTGCGCTTAAAATAGATGTTTCCCGCAAAATGCGCAAAGGCGATAAAGATACTGAGTATGCCAGGCAGGAACCACAGCCTGTGCAGCCCACGCTTGCGCTCACCGTCCTTGGCGCACGGCGTGATCGTCATGAGGGTAAGGAGCAGATAGCATAGAATTTCCAGCACATAGCAGCCGCAGATGCCGATTGCCCACATCGCCGGGCCAAAGTGCAGCTCATACTCATAGGTTTCAAAAAAGCCCCGGGAGCCACTGTTGAGCAAAAAGCTTACAAGTGTAAAGACGGGTAATAGAGCCTGCATTGCCAGCGCACCCGACAGAAGTCCATTTCGTTTGCGCATAAACAGCAGAACCGTCAGCAGTACCATACTGCCGATCAGTAAAATCTGATAGAGGATATGGGGCACAGAGTGGGTGCTGCCAAACTCCACCACCATGCGGTAGCCGATCATCTGATCCAGCATTCCTGCTCGTAACAACAGAGATCTTAAGTTTTCAATCAATCCAAGCGCCAGCAATGCTGTGAAAATCGCCGCTACCGGAAATTTCATTTTTTTCGTTTCGTTCATGTTTCTACCTCCAAGAAATACAATTAGACCGCCAATGGCCGCAATCGCTATCAGCAGAGCAATCTGCAGTCCGTTTCCAGCCTCCCGAATCGGCGAGATACTTCCGTCCGGGTTGACCTTTCCGCTGCGCAGCTAAGCATTCCGCCCAGGATAGCGAGATCGTTGTCGGATTCATAGGCGAATTTCTCGAACAGACTTTCTTTGAATTTCGCAGATGCTCGGCACAACGAATTGGAATTCCCTATGTTTCCTCTTTTTCAAATTAGCTCCCAACGTCCGAAACCCATACATATTCTCTGTCCGCCCACCAGCCATCGGGGTAATCCACAACAATTCTGTCATTCTCCAGATGATAAAAGATAGAGTCGATGCCGTTCTGGAAGGGTTCCGAAGCAGTAACGCTGCCGTCTTTGCTCCAAACAAAATCACGCTGGTCATATGCACCGCTTGCTGTGGCGAACACATAGACGCCGCGCACCTCACTGCCATTCGACTCATTGATGATAATCTGCTCTCCCTGATTTCCGTCATCGTATTGGTAAACACCGCACCAGTCTATCACGCTGTCTGGCCCATCCAAATCCTCCGGTGAATTCTCTGGAACCGCAATCCCCAGCTCATTCAGCATATTTACCATATCTATCTGGAGCGATTCCCTCATTTCTTCCTTTATGTTTTCAAAATCATCATAGTAGGCAAACTGGGTATTGGTGTAAAACTGGGTCTCCTCGCATTTTGTAAATTCCATCCCATCCGGAAGCTGGTTCATATAAAAGGCGTTGTTTTCATATTGATAGACTTCTCCAAATTCCCTATTCTCGTTGAAACCGTATAAATGAACATACACGGGATTTTGATCCAGAGAATCATATACCGGAACATACAGGTTTCCGCCATTTTGATAAAGGCAAAAGCTCATGGCAGCCTCATGAAACTCATCCCGGGTTTTTTGAGAAAAAAGTTTAACAAGCCCACCGTCCTCCACCGTAAATATTTCAATATACGGATAGATACCGTTTTCTTCCACGGTATAGAGTATCATCAGTTCGTCAGTGCCATCCTGATTAAAATCCTTCAGGTCAATTTTGAATACGCCTTGTGCGTAGAATTCATTATCGGATTCGCCAAAGGAAAGGTTGCCGTATCTTCCTATGAAGTTCTCTACCACATCCGCATACAATGCGGTTGTATTGACTGTATCCTGATCCTCCACTGAATCCTCCGCTGAGGCGTCCTGATCGGATTCTCCAAAATAAATAATCGATCCGCCTTGTTTATCCGGGAGGAAGCAGTTATATCGTTCACTAGTTGCATCACCCTGCATCCAGCACGCATCATTGGCACCGGCATGAATAAAGTTAGGAATCCCTTCAACCTTGTCAAAGACCGTTTCCTCCAGGGTCTCTGTATTGAGGAAGCAGAGGGTCATATTCTTAAAATAGTAGAGCCCGTTCTCGCATAGGGCGAATCTGTTATAGGTTCCCTCGTAGGATGCAAGGGTTTCAATTCTGCCGTCGTTGATGTTTAACCGGCAAATATTCTCTGAATCCGCATAATATAGATAATCTCCTTTGGGAATAAAGGGGAAATATTTCTCCAAGAAATCCTGCAAGTCATCATCGCCCTGCGATGGCACTCTACCGATTACCTCTTCCTCAGAATCTACCGCTTTTCGATACAGAGTTTCGCCCATGAGATTATTCTCGATATCGGGAACAAAATAATAATAGTATCCGTCGTTATACGCTACAAAGTAGGCAGACCCCTCAAGGTCAAGAAAATCCTCCTGTTTGCACAGCTCACCGGTATTCAGATCCAGCCGGTAGAAAAAATATCTGTTGCCGAAGATGAGATAATCATCAAGGAAGAAAGCACCTTCCATTTGAGACAGTAGATCGCCATATGTATTGAGTTGCTCATAGCTTACAAGGGTGCCGTTTTCCTTGCCGTCTTTGCTGAGCCAATGAATTTCGAATTCTTCGTCGCCCTGCTCTGTGTAATTTGTGTATTCGATAAAACAGATTTTATCATTCCAGAGGAACATGCAGTGCATGGGATACATACTCCATCCATCGCCTTCAAATTCCTCTGATTCGTAGAGAATCTCCGGCTGTCCGCTCAGATCATTGCTGACCCGCTTAATACAGGGCGCCCAGGTTTCGGTCTCACTTAGAAAATATGTATACTGGTCATCGTAAACAACTGTGGAATATCCCAGATTGATAGAGCCGTCGTTGCTTTTAGAGCCGCCTTTCAGGCCGAACACAAAAATCAGCCCCGCGGCAAGAATGACCGCAAGCAGCACGCCGCCAAGAGAAAGGCCGATGATAAGCCCCTTTTTAGATTTCTTTTGAACCGGAGCCGCCGCACCATAGCCCATTTGCCCATTAAAATTAGGCTCCTGCATCAGTGGCTCCGGTTTCGGTGTTTGGATGTTTTCCGTTTCATCCGATATACCTGCCGGTTGCTGCGGCACCGGCGAAGCTTCTTGTGATATCTTTACAGGTGCACCACACACACCGCAAAATTTTGCGTCATCCGACAAAGGATTTCCGCACTTTGAACAGAACATAATCTCTACTCCTCTCGCTTGCCGGAGACAAAAGCAACCCCAGCTTATTTTCCATCCCATTTTACCTGAACCGACAAAAAAGCGCCCCACACAATCAGGTAGTTTTCAGAAAATACTTTGAGAATTTTCTGTACACTACCCTTTTGTGTGGGGACAAAGTTCTGCTCTGCAAATATAATACTAAATAAAAAAACAGAGAAACTAAGCGAGCTGAAAACTTTGCGGAGCGCTTCGAGAAAGGTAGGAAATTATGAAAAAATACACAAAAATTGTTGCTCTCTTCTTGGCTGTCCTTATGGTGCTGTCTCTGTCGGCCTGTGGGAAAAAACTGTCCGTTGGCGACTCTTTACAGATGGGAAATGACGGAGATACTGATATCTGGTGGGAGGTTATTGCTGTAGACGGCGATCGTGCTCTTGTAACCAGCAGAAATAGCGTGGATTGGAAATTATTCAATGAGCAATATGAGAACGTTACTTGGGAGACAAGCACCCTCCGCAACTGGCTGAATGATACGTTTTACAACAGTACTTTCAATTCTGAAGAACAATCGAAGATATTCACGACAACAGTTGAAAATCCGGATAATCCGGATTCCGGGGTGGATGGCGGAAATAATACCGAAGATCGGTTGTTCCTGTTGAGCGTGTATGAGGTGGAAGAGTATTACGAACGTGAGGCCTTTCGAGAGGCGTGGCTATCGTCAAAGGCACATAGCTCTGCACAAGAATATAATCCCGATGGGTATATTAGCGGTTTGAGTAGTAGCTGGTGGACACGTACACCCGGAGATGACGGACTCAGCTTTATCTGCGTTGACAGTCACGGCGAGTTTGAAACGCGTCCCACCGGTCTTGCTTCGGATTTGTACACGAGCGGTATCGTCGTGGCTGATGACAAAAATGGCGCAGGTGTCCGTCCGGCTATGTGGATTCAGCGGTAATTATTTTGCAGCTTGATCAATTCGTTTTTCGCTGCATGGTCAATTTCTTCGTTTTCTTAAAACATCCAGCTTCGGCTGGGTGTTTTTTGGCGCTGATCCTCGGCAAAATCGCAATTCCTACCCTTTTGTGTGGGGCGAATTTGATCTTTCATGCTATAATATTCTTATCTTATTCTAAGGAATCATCTTTGGGCAAGGAGGGGGTTAGGATGAGCGAGCGCAAAAAATCCGTTGTCCGTCTTTTTGTAGCAGCAGTGTTATTGTTTGTAGTCTCCGCATACCGACAGCTCAGCATGCGGTATTGGTCGGAAGATTTTCTGCGGCCATATCTTGTCTGGGCGGTCTATATGCTACTCCTCTTTGGCTGGCAACATACCATTACAACAAAAATCATGCAGAAATCCATGCGCGGCCACCTGACTGCGCAAAATATCGTCAGTATCCTGTATTTAACGGTTCGCTTCGTCCAGGATGCCTTCCTCTATGTCAATATTCCCTGGATGCGCTTTACTGGATACTTTATCAATATTGCGGCTATTTTTATCCCGCTATTTGGTCTTTACGGTGCATTCTATCTCGGCAGGTCGGAGGATTACCGAATCAGCAAAAAGTGGTATCTGCTCCTGATTCCAGCTTGTTTTCTGAGCATGCTGGCGCTGACCGACGATCTGCATCATTTTTTGTATTACATAGTGCCGGAGGAACCTCAGCCAAATTTGTATTTCCATCCATACATCGGCACATACATCATCCATATATGGGCACTTGGCATGATTATGTATCAGGTATATGTGATTTATCAGCGAAATGGTACGACAAAGTCAGACCCTCTTTACCAGAAGCTGATTCCCTTCTATGAACCGATCCTACTGTTCCTGTTCAGTATTCCTTATGCTGCGACGGCCTACGTGGTGCGGTTTGAGCTTGTGGAATATTCGGCGGGGCTGATTTTCATTCTTGTGCTTTGCTGGGAGCTCTATATCCTGACCGGACTGATTCCGGTAAACACGCAGTACGAGGAAGTGTTCCGGCGATCTACGGTGGCAATGCAGATTCTTTCCCCAAGTGGGGAGACGATTGCAGCATCGGAAAATGCGGCGGAAATCACGCCTGCTATCCTCGAAGCCCTAAAGCGTGAGCAGCAATTTTCGTCTACGGAAGATATTACCATGCATCTGCATCCTGTTCTGGGCGGATATATGATCTGGCAAACCGAACTCTCGCAGATTAATCATGCTTTACGGGAGCTTCAGAGACTGAATGCGAAACTGAAAGAAGAACAAGATCTGCTGGCACAGGAAATCCGTATCCAATCGGACGAAGCAAGCGTTCAGGCACGTAATGATATTTACGATAGCCTATCCTCGGAGGTTGCCGGACAGCTTACCTTGCTGACAGAGCTTTTATCGAAAGAATCCCTTTCAGAGAATGACTGGAACTGTATCTGCCTCATCGGCACGTATATCAAGCGGTTCAGCAACTTACGGCTCACTTATCAGGAGCAGCAGATGATTCCGATGGGTGATTTGGCGCTCAGCTTACAGGATATGGCGAAATGTATGAAGAATGTCGGTATTCGAACAAGCCTGGATTTTTGTCCCACATCAAATTTAGAACCAGAGTTTATTCTTTTCATCATGAAAGCTCTGGAATCGATTCTGGAGGAGGCAGATTTCCGTCTGGTATCTACGGCAATTCAAATCGGCAGCACGGTTTCTTTTGAGATTACTGGTACAGCCTGCGAGTTTGTTTCCCATTCTTTAGAAGGCGGATATGGGCTTCAGGCAGAAAAAATCCAAGCAGGATATCGGCTTCTGCTCTTGCAGGAGAGAGAGGTGGTGCAGTCATGAAAAAGAATACATCAGCTAAAATGATTAAAAAAGCCATCGACTCTTACCCCGGCGGAATCTGCTTCTTCGCATTGGATGGGCGGGTCATTCTTGTTAATGAGAAGATGAATCAGCTGGCGCTGGAGCTGACCGGACATACAATTCTGAACGCAAAGGCGACGTGGGAGGAACTCACAAACTTTGCCAATAACGGCAAGGCGGAAAAGCTGACCCAATCCTGGCTGCCGAAAGATACGGACAAAGCAAATGGAAGCCCCCGCCAACAGTTGTTCTTCCGATTCTCCAACAGCTCGGTCTGGTGTTTTGAACTGAGATTTCTTGATTCCAATACCGTTCAGGTTGAAGCGGCGGAAATTACCGAACTCTACCAGCTCAGCGAAGAACTGTACGAGAACACCATCCGACTGCGCCAGATGCAAAAGCGGCAGAAAGCCTTGCTGGACAGTATCGTGAAAGTCAATTTGAATAAAGAGATTCTCGCCGCCAAAATGCATATCCATGATGAGCTGGGGCACTGTCTGCTGGCTACCACCAAAGCAATCACGGAAGACAGTTTGGCTGAGAATGCCGACGTACTGCGGGAAAGCTGGAACAGCACCATTCGTGATTTTTCCAATATTCCTATGGTGTGGACGGTTCCCGATTCTTCTCTGCAGTCCGAACTGATGCAAGTGGCAGAGCTGATCGGATGTAAGGTTATATTCCTTGGAGAACAGCCCACTCAGCGCAAAGCACTACAGCTTTTGCATGCCGCCATTCGGGAGGCGCTCACCAATGCAGTACGCCATGCAAATGCCACAGAATTGATGGTAAAAATTGAGCAAGACGAGAAAAACTATCATATAGAGATATCCGACAACGGTGGCGTTACTGTTTCAAAAATTACAGAAGGTAACGGCCTTAGTGCATTGCGGCAACGATTAGAACAAGAAGGAGCCTCCCTAAAAGTGCTCTGCGACAATGGCGTTTCTCTCATTGTCAATATTCCCTTTGATTTTGACGAAGCTCAGAAAGGAGGGCGAACATGATACAGGTTTTAGTAGTAGAAGATTCCAGGATTACCCGGGACGCCATTGAAAGTCAGATCGCCAAATCAGAAAAATATGTTTTGTACGCCTCCATAGAAAATGCAGCGAATGCAGAAATAGCCTGTCTTCGTGGAAGTGTCGATTTAATCTTGATGGATGTATGTACGGCTGACGAAGAATCCGGCCTGAAAGCTGCGGCAAAGATCAAGCAGTATAATCCAAAAATCAAGATTATCATTATGACCTCCATGCCGGAACATTCCTTTATTCAAAAGGCAAAGACATGCGGCTGTAATGGCTTTTGGTATAAGGAATATGGCAGCACTGCCTTGATGGAGGTTTGCGACCGGGTGATGAATGGTGAATATGTTTATCCCGAGGATACGCCGGTGATTCGCATTGGATACAGCAACAGCGCTGAGTTTACCAGTCGGGAATTTGATATTATTCGGGAGCTGGCGCAAGGCAGAAAATACGAAGAGATTGCGGCAGATCTGGATATTACGCTAAATACAGTCAAGTACCACATCAAGAATATCTTGCAGAAAACGGGTTACCAGAACACCTTGCAGCTTGTGGCTGAGGTGGTAGAAAAAAGATTGATTTTACCGAAGTATTAATTAAGAATCCGCTGGACTTCCTGCAATATATGCCGTAAGCTATACTTCTAAAAAAGGTGGTTTTATAATGGTCTGTACTTATGGGGAATATTTAAAGCAGCCAAAAGCTATTACATTTGAAAAAATGCAAATGATTCATACGGAAATACTTGCCGAGATTGGTGCAGATGCGGATGCGCTGGAGCTATATGACGAGTTAACGAAGGTTGCAACTCGCTATGCTGCCATCCGGACAAACTGGCTACTGTTTAGCCGCGAGGAGAAAAACGAGCAAGACTCCGGCAGGACTTCCTGTCATAACTCCGTAATAACGCATTTCAATATGTTGGCGTGCTATTTAAAACAACAAGGCAAAACTGCCGCATGGCGTAACGAGCTTGGCTACGAAGAAGATGATCTATATAACCGCAAAGCCATCGGAGACTTCGCCTGCTATTTCGCTTTCGTGAATGGAATAAATGCAAGATAATTTTTAGACCGTCGAGTTTGACTCGGCGGTCTTTTTGCTTGCATGATTATAAGACTCAATACTCTCTATATTTTGTTAAAAAGGACGTCAATTTTAAAGTATGGAATATGAATGCGGACAAGAACAGATATACTGCTTCACTGGCAACGGACATTATTCGTATTGATGAAAATTCATTCTCGGAGGTAGTTATTCGCAAAGCCCTAATGGCAGCCGAAAACGACTTTTTCCGCTTCGAAAATATTAAGAAACATATTGTCGGACCAGACAGCATCGATACTCTTATAAAAGAATATTTGCCTAGATTTGAGATTAAATATACTTACGAAAACGGAAAAGACATTTATAGTCTAACCCCACAAGAAAAGCTTCAGTTATTAGTCGGTACAATTCTACCGGAAGTACGAAAGAAAATTGATCTTGGAATGCCAAGGATAATTGGTGACCGCGAATTTAGACCTCGTCCGCTTCGCGAAATCTTCGAAGTAGAAAAGTCTATTTATCTCACATCATTTCCAACCATAGACCCTATTACCGGTAAGAAAACCTTTATTACAAATGACGAGCGCTCAAAATCTCAGAGCGAGAATGCTAAGCCGGATTTAAGATACGATATCAAGCATGCGGAATGGTATGCCTATGACGAAAATTATGGCACTAGTGAAGAAAAACGTTTTGTAAAATGGATAGGCGGCCAAATTGGCAAGCTTAGAGAAAAATATAAAGATGCAGAAATTTACGTCATTCGCAACGAACTTGATTACTGTTTCTATAATCCAGAAGATGGCCGACGTTTCTTCCCTGATTATTTGATGATTATTAATGACTACATTAACCACGCAATGTATTATCAATGTATTATCGAGCCGAAAGGCGGACACATCCTAGAGCATGACCAATGGAAAGAGGATGGTCTTTTAGATATTCACGAGAACTCAGGAGTTTCTTATAATTCTACTAGGAAAGATACAAAAGCAGATATTGAGTTTATGGAAAAAATAAAAGCTCAAGGTTACCAGGAAGTGAAGAATATCGGACTTGTATTTTTCGTAACCGCCAAATAATCCTGCGGTCAGATATAAAATTACTCCAGCCCTTTGC
>ERZ1090864.538-NODE-540-length-20842-cov-5.603935_pt1 | contig 20842 bp, 17 predicted proteins | sample MGYA00478479_ERZ1090864 | MGnify/ENA primary metagenome ERZ1090864 (study PRJEB33644, sample SAMEA5815743) | chicken gut metagenome | biome: Chicken; feature: Gastrointestinal Tract; material: Caecum | place: Ireland | collected 2019-01-01 | study: A study of the...
TTAATGGTGTCGGGCGCGCTCTGCGGTCCCCCCGCACTCCTCGTTTGCGTACTTTTTCTCGCGGGGGGGGGCACTTCCGAGCCCCCCCCCCGGCTGCGGATCGTTCGGATCGTTCGCGCCGCCCGATTCTCCGCAGCCGCCGAGCATGAACAGGGAAGCGCAGCCCAGACAGGACGCGACGGCAAAAGCCATGATCTTTTTCCAGGTATTGTTCATCGAACGCTTTCTCCTTACGCGATTTTCGCCCAATCGGGGAGAGAGCCGTCGGGACGGGCGACGAACGCCATATAGCCGCTGTAGATCGCCCAGTTCGAACCGCGCTCGCTGAACGAATAGTTGCGCAGACTTGTCAGTTGCGATTCTTCGATGAGGATCGTGTTGTCCTTGTCGAATTTTTCCAGCTCGGCGTCTTCAGCGAGCCCCGCGTCTCCGGGTTTGCCCGTGGTGATCGCCTCGAACAACATGTCCTCGTGACCTTCGGCAATATAGGAAATGGACTGTTTGCGCGCCACGCAGTTCGAGCCCGTGCCGAAGTTGAAGCCCGCGAACACGTACCCGCCGACGACGTCGAGATCCATAAAGCAGTTCTTCACGACCGCGCCCGCACCCATGATGCCGCAGATGCCGCCCGAAGGGACGTTGCTGCTCGTTCCGGGATCCGCCTTGACCACGCCCTGCACGAAACAGTTTTCGATCGTGCCGTTCTCCAACTGGCCCGCGATACCGCCCGTGAACCCGAAAGAGGTATAATTTACGCCGATGAGCGCGAGGTTGCGCACCGTGCCGCCGTTGATGTACGGGAAGAGCGAAACGCCGAAATATTCGTCCGCGCCCGTGTCCTCGTTCGTCGTTTTGCAACTTTCGGGATTTTCGATCCTGAAGTTTTTGAGGGCGTACCCGCGCCCGTCGAACGTGGCTTTGAACGCATCGCTCTGCCAGCCGCCCATCGGCTGAATGACTTGCCCCGCAAAGTCGATGTCGTTGGTCAGGCAATATTTTTTATTCTTCTGCGCATAGTCGCCCGACTCTATAAGTTCGATCACGTCTTCCGCCGTGCTAAGTTCCGTATAACTGTCGTAACCGTAATCGGTGACCTCAACTTCGCACTCCGCGTACGATCCGCCCATTTTCGCAGTGACGACGGCCGTTCCGATCGCCACGGGATAGAGCGTGCCGTCCTCGGTGACCGCCGCGACGCTCGGGGAATCGACGCTCCATTCGACCGTTCCCTCTTCGCCGCTTACGAAATAAGGCATCGGCATCGGATCGTCGGAGAGGTCGACGCACAGGCGGGAGACCATGGTGATCCTCCCGTCGCCCGACCCGCCGTTGTCGCCGCCGTTATCGTCTCCGCCCGTCTCCTTGTCGCCGCAGGCGGCAAAGCCGACCGCGAGCGCAAGCGCCATAAAACACGCCGCAAAAATTTTCAGTTTTCTTTTCATAAAAACCTCTTATGATTTATTCCTGCACTTTAAGGGTGGGGATATACCCGTTGCGGATATCCCAAAGGGAGGTATCCCAGCCTTCGTACAATTCGGGATTCATGAGTTCCACTTCGGATTTGATCAGTTCGGGGAAGAGCGCAGGGGCGTTCGCGATGCTCACTTTGTCCGTAAGCCTGTCGCCGTTGGCGTAAGAATGGAGTATCTTGCCGTTGTTTGCGTCGATCCCCGTGGCGAACGCTCCGCTCGATACCATTCCGGACGCCTCCCACTGCGTGCCCGTGCCGACGATCTTGCTGTTGACGATGCAGTACTCGATCGTACCGTTGTTGTTCGCGCAGACGCCGCCGATATATCCGTCCCCGCCGAACCCGTCGCCGTCGGGGCTGCCCAGCGCGGTGACCGTAAGTTCGATATAGCAGTTGGAAATGAGCCCGCCGTTGTTGTCGATGACGACGGATCCCGCCCAGGAGCCCGCGTTTTCCACCGTACCGTACAGGGCGAGGTTTTTGACGACGGCCGTCGAAGACATCGTTTCGAACAGCGCGAAGATGGTCGTCCCGCGCGGATCGGATTCCCTCTCCTCTTCCGTTCTGGAAGCCTCGTTGCAGGTGAGCCCGTAGATCTTGTGGCCGTTGCCGTCGAACACGCCGTTCAACTGCCCGAGGTGATGCCATACGGGTACGCCGCTTACGTCGATATCCGCTTTCAATTCGATCGCGTCGTTGAGGTGATCTCCGACGGCGAGCAGATCCTCGAGGTCGTATATTTCATACACCTCTCCCGTGGGCTTCGCCGCGGGGGTGAACGTATACGGGTGTTCCTCGGGAGAAACTTCGGACATGGCGGTCATTTCCGAATCGGAGTACATGCCCGTCTTGTCGCGGTAATATGCGCTGAACCTGAACGTCCCCGTGCCCGATTCCAGCCCCTCCACCGTTTTGCTCGCCTCCACGAGCGCGTTGATGATATAATCGTTATAGAAGATGTGCCCTCTCTGCTCGCTCGCGGGATAGGTGAACGGCCTGTTGTCCACATATTGCGTAAAATAGTTGTCGGGATCTTCTTCGTCCGCGAAATAAATATTGATGACGATCTCCATTTTATCGCCCAGATCTTCCACGGGAACGCCGTACAGGGCCGCCAGATCGTCGTACGTCACGCCCCAGAGCAGAACGTAAGGCGGGATATCTCCCGAAAAACCGACGCCCGTCGCGTTGGGCGCGGGCAGCGCTTCCTTTTCGAGGGAATCGAACGCTTCCTTCACCGCGTCGAGCGCGGCCTTTGCGGAAACAACGTCGTCGAGCGCGAGCGCCGCTTCGGGAAGGGCGTCATACAGTGCCTGAACCGCTTCGATCTCGGAAATATCGGAAAGAACCACGTCTCCCGCTTCGGGAAGAGCCTCGACGGCCGCGATAAATTCTTCCGCTGCCGCTTCCGCCTGCTGCGTTTCGTACAGCGCGTCGTATTCCGCGCGCGCAGCGACGAGTTTTACGTTGGCTGCGAGCGCCCTCTCGTCTTGCTTTGCCGTCGCGCTCAGATAACGGAATCCCCTTTCTGCGGCGCGGATGGCATCGAGGCTGCCCAGCGTGATCTCCTGCGAGGTAAGCGCATCGACCTGCGCGACGAATGCGGCGATCTCGATCTCGTCCGCTTCTTCGGGATGAGCGACCAGATACTCGTAGCGCTCGCGCGCCGCGGCCACGGCGGCCGCCGCTTCGGCCACGCCGCTCTGTTCTTTGGCAAGGTCGCTCAACGCTTCGTATGCAGATTCCGCTCTCTCGATGGCAAGTTCGTCGTATCGCGTGATCTGCTCCGCGGGAGGCACGGCCTCCGCGAGAGAAATGAACGCCGCGGCGTCCTCTTTCGCCTCTTCGAGTTCCTGCTCCGCCTTCAGCCTTTCGTACTCGGCGCGCGCCGCCGTCAGTTTCGCATACGCCTCGGCCACCCCCGCTTCCGCTTTGGCAGCTTCGCTAAGTTGTGCGTAAGAATTTTCCGCCGTCAGGATCGTGCTCAAAGAATTGAGCGTGACGGGATCGGGAATCCTGTTCACATAGTTGATAAAAATCTGCGCGTCCGCTTCCGCGTCGAGCAGGGTTTCGTATTGTTCGCGGTACGATTCGAGCTTGTCGTACGCTTTGATGACGTCTACGTTCATCTGCTCGTCCGCCGAAAGTTTGCGGTACAGTTCTTCCGCCGCCTCGATCTCTCCGGCCGATTCTTTGTCGACCGTTTCGATCGCTTCGACCGCGTCGATGAAAGCCTGCATGTTACCGGAATCCGTACCCTCTCCCCCGCCGCAGGCGGCAAAACAGGCAAACGCCAGCAACATCGCCAAAACAAGACAAATACTGCGTAATTTTTTCATCATTTCGCTCCCTTTTACCACGTATACACTTTTTCTTCCGACACTTTGGTCGCGGCGGAAGGGATATACTCATTGTTTTTATCTTTGAAATAAATAGAAAAACTGAATTTCGCCCCGCTGACCACTTCGGGATGCGTTGCGGCGACTTCTTTGAGACAATTCACAACGATCGTGTTGGCGATAATGTGGCCGGCGGCCGCAATGTCCATTTCCGCTTCGCCGACGTAAACGCCGCCCACATACACGTTCAGCCACATCGTCACATACTGCGAAAGTTGCCCGTTCGAGCCCACGCCGAAAAATTCGCGCAGAGGTTTAAACATGTTTTCTTCCATTTGCAGGACGATATGCGGAGGCATATCGCCCGAAAAAAGGATGTTCGGGTCGACCATCGGGATCTGCTCGTACCCCCTCGAATCGAATATTGTCTGCACCGCGTTCCAGCGCTGGAACGCCTCTTCCACTTCGGGCAGTTCCTGCGAATCGAAGGAGAGCGAATAATACAGTTCGCTGACCGTATGCAGAACGCCGTACCAGGAGATATCGATCTCTGCGGGGTCGGAATACGAAGGGATCTCGTCCACGGCGGCGATAAACTTTTGTACGCGCTCCGCTTCCGCGACGGCGAACAATGCGTCGTACCGTGCGCGGGCGTCCTGCACGATCTGCCAAAGCTCCGCGATGCCCTCCGCCTGTTTCGCCGCGTCGGACAAAGATTCGTACGCCGCTTCCGCGTCTTCTATCGCGTTTTCATCCCCGAGAGTGACTTCCGATGCCGGCGTGATCGCCGCGACAAGTTCGCGGAACTCCGCGATGTCCTGCTCGTCGAGCAGTTTCAGACAGGCATCGTATGCCTGTTGCAGGGCCGCATACGCTTCGGCAACGCCCTCGTAAGCGCGCACCTCGTCCGTCATGTCCTCGTAATCGTAAATGAGGTCTTCGATCGGTTCGAGAGAATCGACCGTGACGGGGCCGAGCGCCGCGACGCCGTCGATGAACGCCTGTGCCGCCACACGGATCTCCTCCTGATGCGCGGCTTCTTCCAATTCCTTTACGCGCGCGTCGCATGCGAGCAATTCTTCGTAAGCCTCCGCGACGTCGGAAAGCTGTTTGGACTCGTCGGTCAGCACGGCGTACTGCGCGAGCGCATCGTCGATGTCCTCCCTGAATTCGGTCGTGAGATTGCTCAGGCTCGGCAGTTTGCCCACCGCCGCCACGAACGACTGAACTTTCCTCGCTTCCAGTTCGGCTGCGGCCTGTTCGTCGGCAGCTTCGCGGAGAACGTCGTACTCGGCCTTATATCCGTCGAGTTTTGCCTTGCTCTCCGCAATGCGGGCGTCCGCCTTTTCTTCTTCGGTGAGCATGTCGTAAATGAGGTATGCCCCGTTGATCGCGCCGCCCGAATCGAGCGTGATCGGCGTTTCGATCTGCCCCACGTTCGTCACGAACGTCTGCGCGATCTGCGAAAACCCGCCCTGCGTCTGATTTTGCCCTCCGCTCCTGTCGGCGCACCCGTACAGCCCGAAAGCGGACAATGCCAGCGCAAGCGCCAGCAAAATACAAGAGAATGCTTTTTTCACACACTTTCCTCCCGTCTCTGATTCCTTTCTTTATATCGGTTTCCCGCCGTGTACGCTGCGGAAAACGATTAAAGAAATCGATTTCCTTATTGATTATATCGTACAATTAACGATTTGTCAATACCAAACACGAAAATTTTTAACAAAAGATTGTTTGAACGAACATATTGACAAAATGCGCCCGCTATGATAAAATAAAATTAAGAAATCGATTTCCTCAACGATTTCACGACATTTTCGAGAGGTGGAAAAGAAATGAAGAAAAGCATTCTGACCGTCGCGGCGGCCCTTCTCCTGTGCTTTGCGTTCGTTTTGGGCGCGGGGTGCGGAGGCGGAACGGCGGACAGCCAAACGGCGACGATCACCTATATAACGGGCACGGATGCGGACATCCCTTCGACGACCGCGAAAGTCGGCAGCAAAATTTACCCGCCCGCAGAGCCTTCCCGCGAGGGATATCGGTTCGGCGGCTGGCTGGACGAGAACGGCATCGCCTTCGTTTTCGACACGATGCCCGCGGGCGGCGCGGTGCTGACGGCGGACTGGAACAAAATTTATACCGTGACGTTTGAGACGGGCGCGGGCGCCACGGCGGTCGAACCTGCCGAATACACGGAAGGCGAGACGGTCGCCCTGCCCGAAGCGCCGACGCGCGCGCATTACAAATTCACGGGCTGGTATCTCGACGGGCAGCCCTTTGCTTTCGGCGCGATGCCCGCGAGAGACATCACCCTGACGGCGCAATGGACGGAGGCGAGCACGATCACCTTTGAAACGGGCGTGTACGGTTTGAGCGTCGCCCCGATCGTGGAACCTGCGGGCACGCAGATCGACGCTCCCGCTGCCCCCTACCGCGAAGGATACCACCTGATGCACTGGGCGCTCGGCGGCAAAAAATACGATTTTTCGGTCATGCCGGCAGAGGACGTCACGCTGACGGCAGTCTGGGAAGAGATGACGAACCTGCCCGCCATGTTCATCGACCTGTTCGATGCGAACGGGAACACGGTGGACATCAGCGCCGTGACGCGCGAGCAGTACGTGCAAAGCACGATCTCTCTGGACAATACCGAAATGCGCTACCGCCTCGACAGCGTGCCCGCACAGTTCAAGGGCCGCGGGAACGGGTCTTGGACGGAGAGCGGAAACAAAAAGGGCTACCGTATCAAATTCGATTCGAAACAGTCGCTGTTCGGCGAGGAATCTTCCAAACATTGGGTCATCATCGCCTGCACGAACTTCAACGATACTACGATGAGCCGCAATTACCTCGCCTACAACATGGCGAAAGAAGTGCTCGGAGGCATCGAATACGCGACTTCGGCACGCTGGATCGACGTTTACGTGAACGGGAATTACCACGGCGTTTACCTGTTGTGCGAACACGTACGCGTGGACGAGGGCCGCGTGGACATCGATTCGCAGTACGGCGTGCGGGATACGGGGTATCTCATCGAATACGACTGCTATGCTTCGGGCACGGAAGGCATCGATTATTTCACCATCCCCGACGCGCGCTACGCCTTTACGGTGCATTCTCCCGACCCCGAAGAATACCAGACGGACGGCGGCATTTCACAGGCGCAGTACATGCAGCAGGTCGCCTACATCAAAGCGTACGTACAGGAAGTTTACAGCGCGGCGATCGCGGGGAACTTTACAAAATTTTCAGAACTGGCGGATGCGGAATCTTTTATCGATATGTACATACTGCACGAACTATTTAAAAACGCCGACACGGGCTACAGTTCCTTTTACATGTATAAAAAACCGGGCGGGAAACTGTATGCAGGCCCGCCGTGGGACTTTGACTGCTCCACCACCGCGACGCGCGGCGATACTTCGCCCGAAGGCATTTACGTGGGCGACAGCGTTGCGGACACGTCCTCGCACACCGCGAGCGAACTCTACATCAGCCTGATGCAGAAATCGCGCGCCTTCCGCGAAGCGGTGGCAACGCGCTGGAAAGAACTTTCCCCCGCGATACGCACTTTCCTCGACGAAAAACTCAACGACGCCGTATACGAAGCGAACACGGAGGCCATGGGCAAAAATTTCGTGAAATGGCCGCCCGCCGGCTGGCCCGCGGGGCTCTCGCAGACGGCGGCCGGCGAACGCTGGGTCACGGACACGAAAGCGCTCAAACAATGGCTTTCAGACCGCTGTGACTGGCTGGACAGGGAATGGAAATAAACTTTTATACGCAAAGAGGAGCACCGCGAACGCGGTGCTCCTCCCCTTTTTATACGTTTATTCGCTCAAAGACAGGCCGAACGCCGAGAAGGTAAGGTCGCCGTCCGCGGCAACGTTCTGCGTGCCGTCGGGCTGCCACATGTCGTCGATGAAGATGACGATGCGCGCCACGGGCGATGCGGTGTCCCACTCGATCGTGTACGTCTGATCGCTCCCCGCGGCAAACGTGCCGCCGATCTCGTGGATCTTGGTGCCGGCATCGTCCGCCAGGATCTGCACCGTATAGTTTGCCGTGTACGTTGCGGAATGGTTGACGACTTTGAAGGTGAGCGTGTCGAAATTACCGAGATCGGCAAAATTGTCGACGTAAATGTTCACGCCCGCATAGGTGTTCCACGCGGTGGTCGTATACTGCACGCTGAACCCGTCCTGCGTGGCATTGAACGTATACTGGTTGGATTCGGACATATAGCGGAACGCGGGTTCGTCGGCGGGCGTCTCTTCGGTAAAGAACGCCATGTTGCTCAAAACGATGTTGCCGCTGCGCATGGTGACGGGAATGCTCGGATCCCACTCCGTGGAGTCGATGAACAAGGTGAGGCTTCTGACTTCGCCGGGCGTATAACTCGAAACGTAAGTCGCCGTTCTGCCCGCGGGAATGCTCAGCTGATAGCCGTTGTCCCCGTTGAGGCGGTTGCCGCTCGCGTCCGTTTCCTCGAGCGTCGCCTTATCGCCTAAGACGAGCATGATCGCGACGCTCTCCGCCCCTTTGTTCTGCAAAGTAAACGCGAAGCGGTTGTTTTGCGCCGTTTCGGGGAAACTGATGCTCGTTCCGACGTTGTTCCAACTGTGGCTGCCCACCGCGGTATAAGTGAATTCGATGCTGCCGGCGGTGTTGACCGGGTTATAATCGCCGCCCGTCGGGAAACTGACCGCAAAGTTGTCGGGAATGTATCCGAACACCGCTTCCGCGGACATGTCCGTTCCGGGGAAGACGAATTTGCCGTCCGCGCCGACCGTTACGGACGCGCCCGAAAGATTCCACGCGACGAACTCCATGCCCTCTTCCGCCGCGGCGGGCATGAGAGTGATCTCTTCGCCGTAAACGGCGGTCGTGACCGTTTCGCCCGCAGCGTTCTGCGCCGTGCCGCCCGTGACAGAGATCGCGTGCGGCGTGCCGTCATAGACGGTCAGAGAGAGGGTCGCGCTGACGCCCTCGTCTCCCTTCGCCACGGCCGTGAGCTGTGCCGTACCCGTCTTGTGCAGGCCGATCACATTGTTTTCTCCGACGGTGGCGATCTCCGTGTCGCTGCTGGTCAGGGTGTATTCCTGCGTCATGTCGCCGCGCACCTCCACTCGTACGGTGACGGCGAAACTCTCTTCCGCAAGGTCGACCGTGTACGTGTTTCCCGCGAACGCTTCGCCGTTTTCGTTCAGAATGGCAACGGAAACGACTTCGGGTTCGATCGGTTCGACCGTAAGGGTGAACGAGTCGGTCTTCGTCGCGTCGGCGACGGCCGCGGCGGAAATGACCGTTTCGCCCGCGGCGTGCAGAAGCATCGTTTTGCCCGTATCCGAGATCGAGGCGACGGCGGTATCCGAGCTCGACAGCGTCGCTTCCCGCGAGCAGTCGCCCGTGACCTGCACGTTGACGTCGAGGGCGAACGCCTCGCGCGCCAGATTGACGGTCAGTCCGTCCTCTCCGACGGCCGTGCCGTTGTAGGTGATCTCCACCGACTGCACGGATGCGGGTTCGCCGTCCTCACCGCAGGCCGCGAGTGCAAAGAACAGCGCCGCGAGCAGGGAGAGCAACAACAGGGGCAATAGTTTTCTTTTCATATTTTCCTCCTTTTATATTGGTTTCGGTTATTCGCAGACGGCGGAGAGGATGTTCAGGTTAAACTTCCCGTCGCGCGCCGTTTGGTCGGGATGGTTGCCGTGCGTTTCGAAGAACACGACGATCATCAGCCCGTCGCTGTCCACATGGTCGCCGATCGCCTGAATGCCCTTCGCGAGGTCGTATTCGATGCAAACTTCCGAATCCTGCGACCCGTCCGGCTGCGGATTCGTCCAGTATTCCGTCTGCGCCTCGTAATAGTCCCAGTATCCGCCGGCGGCGTTCCAACTGCTCTGCCCGCCGCGGAGCAGGATCGCCGCGTCCGTGACGGAATTGCCGACATTTTCAAACGTCAGCGTGAATTTCTGCGCGCCTTCCGCCGGTTCTACGGGGAATATGACGGACGCGAACGCCGCCGCGGTGTTGTTTTCCGTCGTAGAAACGTTGACGCCGTCGTTCGGCGCGGGCAGGATTCGGATGTTCGTCCAGCCCGTGTCCACAAACCAACCGTTGCAGCGGGACCAGGACGCGCCCGACGCGAACTGATAAGTTTTGAGCGAGGATTCGTCCTCATACACCGCGCCTTCGGGCACTTCGTCGGAAAACCACGAGCGGTGGATGTTGATCTCCCCCTGCGCGTTGATGCCGTACGAGGACGGATCGACGTTCAGATAAATATCCGAAAGCGCGGGGAGCGCGACGCGGTTTTTGAGTTTATAGGTGTAAACCGTCTTGTTTTCGGTGAGGAAAAAGCGCTGTTCCCCTATAAAACAGTCGGAAACCATGTCGTCTCCGAGCGTGACGGATACCTCCTTGTTGACCGTACCCGAAACTTCGAAATTCACGTATCGGAAACTCTCCGCGCAGTCGATCTCGGAAATGAGGGAATAGGTGCGCGTGTCCGAACTCAACTTCGCGTAACTGACGGCGGTGCCTTCTTCCGATTCTGATATCTTATACACGAGTTCGTTGCCCTGCCATTTACCGAATTCGAAAGTTTCTCCGCCGCGGTACACGTTGACAAGCCCCGTATCCTCTTCTTTTTCGCCGCAGGCGGCGAATATCCCCGCCATGCAGAAAAGACACAGCGTAAGCGCGACGCCTTTTACAACTTTATTCATAGGCCACCTCTTTAAAAATTCATGATCTTATCGTACGCCGGCTTGGGTTCGTGGTTTTCGTCGAACACCGCGGGCCAGTTTTTGCGCCCGGGAACGGGGTCGTTGTCGAGCCAGGTGATGTCGTCGGCGATCGTCCAGAAGGTCACGCCCGTCACCTCCCCTTTGCCCTCGGCGTACGGTTCGGCGTACTTCCTGCAAATTTCGAAGATCGCGCCGTAAACTTCCGCCTGAACGGTTTCGAGCGGCTCGGGAATGGAAGAATACACTTCCCCGGCGTACACCCAGGGATAGACGACACGTCCGCTTCGGTGACCTGCACGTCGAGGCCCATATCCACAAACGTCTTTACGGCCGCTTCAAATTCGTCCGCGTTGAAATTCACCACATCGTAATGCGCCTGCAACCCCACGCCGTCGATCGGCGCGCCGACGCTCCTGAGCCATTCGATCATGGCCACCGCCGCCTGACGTTTGAGCGGGTTGATGAGGTCGACGTCGTTATAAAACAGTTTTATGTCCGTCGCGCCCGCTTCGTCGGCGGCCTTGCGGGCGGCTTTGAAAGCTTCCGCAATGAAATCCCTGCCGCAGACCGCATACCAATCGCCCGAAGGGACGCCGGCGTAATACGCGTCGCTGCCCGTCCTGTAAATGTCGCCCTTTTCGAGCTTTTCCTGCGTGATGCTCGGGCTGATGACTTCGTTCACGACGTCCCAGCAATACACGTCGTCGCCGAAATGTTTGACGACGGTGTCTATGTGTTCGCGCATCCTTTCGAGCAAGGTCTCCTTGGACGGGTTATCTTCCATGACCCAGGCCGGAAGCGCCGACGACCATACGAGGGTGTGCCCGCGCACAAGCCTGCCCGTCTCCTTCGCGTATTCCACCAATTCGTCCGCCTGGGAGAAGTTATACCTCCCGTCTGCGGGATGAATGATGTTCCACTTCATTTCCGACTCGGGAGTAATGCTGCCGTAATGCTGCATAAGGTCGCTGCCGAACCTGTCGAGGGAATACTGCGCGAGCGCCGCGCCGATCGGGAAATAGTCTTTATAGGCCTCGTTCAGCCATTCGCTGTCCTTTCCGCCGCAGCCTGCGAGACATGAAACCGTCATAATACCTCCTAATAAACAAGCCAATAATTTTTTCTTCATAAAAACCCCCTTTATTCTTTTACGCTGCCCATCGTAACGCCCCGTATGATCGCCTTCGAAAGCACGAGATAGATGACGATCAGCGGGAGGATCGTGAGCGCGAGACCGAGATACAGCGCACCGTAATCGGTCGCATAGATGTCCGTCCGCAAAAGCTGCACGAGCATGGGCATCGTGAACTTGCTCTGCGTGTTCAGCAAGATCAAAGGCATCACATAGTTGTTCCAGGAATAGACCATGCCGAAAATGGACATCGTGGCGAGCGCCGGGATGATGACCGGCACGGCGATGCGGTTGAAGATGAGGAACTCGTTCGCCCCGTCCATGCGCGTCGCTTCGGTCAGGTCTTTCGGGTAGACCGATTCGAAGTACTGTTTGAGGAAAAATACGGTGGAAGGCGCGGCAATGGACGGAATGATCAGCGGGATATAACTGTCATACAGGTGCAGTTTGAGCATGAACTGATAAAAGCCGACCATGCTCAACTGCCCGGGGATCATGAGGATCACCAGCACGAATTTGAACAAAAAACCTTTGCCCTTGAAGTTATACACGTAAAACCCGTATGCCGTGAGCGCGGAAAAATATACGCTCAGCAACGTACTCGTGACCGCTATAAACACGCTGTTGAAAAACGCCCTGTACAGCATGAAGTTTTTGGACATCAGCGAATTATAGTTTTCGATCAGGTGCGTGGACGGGATGAATGAGACCGTCGTCTGGATCTGCAAAGTCGAACGGGTCGCGTTGACGAACAGCGCCCAGATCGGGAACAGGCAGATCACCGTGAACAGCGCGCACAGGAAATAGGTCAAGATCAGCCTAATAATCTTTTTTCTTTTCACGCCGTCCTCCTTTTTTGGGCGCGTCGTCGTCCTTGCCTCGGAGGACTCGGAAGATCGCGCCGCTGATAATGAGCGCTATAAACAGCAGATACATCGACCCCGCCGAAGCGATGTTGTAGTTCTGCTGACCCGTAAACGCCTGCTTGTAGATGTACGTCGCCATCGTTTCGCTCGCGTAATCGGGCCCGCCGCCGTTGAGCAGGTAAGGGATATCGAACATCTGCAGGCCGCCGACCATGCTCGTGACCAGTATGTAGACGAGCATCGGCCTGAGCAGAGGCAGCGTGATCCTGAAAAAGATCTGACCGTCGCCCGCGCCGTCTATCCGCGCCGCCTCGAACAGGCTGGGGTTGATGGACAGTATGGTCGCCATGTACACGATCATGTTCTGCCCGAACCACATCCAGAACTGAATAAACACGATGATGGCGCGCGTCCAGCCCTTACTCTGGAAAAACTGGATCTCCTCGACGATGCCGAGCGTTTTTAGCATCTGCTCGATCGGCCCGTACGGGTGGCCGAACAGCTGCCCGAAGATGAGCGCGACCGATGCCGCCGTGATGATGTTGGGCATATAAAACACGACTTTGAAAAAGCCCGTTCCGGGGATCTTTACGCGGTCGTTCGTGAACAGCGCCGCAAAAAACAGGGCGATGCACATCTGCGGGATAAAGTTGCAGATCCACAAAAGGAACGTATTGCCGATCGATTTGAGGAAAAAACTGTTTTTGATGAGCCAGATGTAGTTGGTCAGCCCGTTGTACGTATAATCCTGATTCCAGCCCGTATAATCGGTGAAACTCAAGTTGACCGTATACAGCATCGGATAAATCTGAAAGAGCAGGAATACGATAAAAAAGGGCGCGACGAACAAATACCCGTACTTATCGTAACTGATCTTGCTGTTTTTTCTTTTCATGGCAAGCCCTTTTTTATTCGACCGTCAGCGTGGGGAAACTGTTGCGGATGAGCGCCTTGAACATATCGACCGCCTCGCCGAGCGTTTCGTACCCGTCCGACATCAGCGCGTACTGAATGGAAACATCCTTGAAGAGGGTATAGATCGCGCTGTCGTACGGCCCTACCGTGTCGCCGCGAACGTCGCCCGCCCACTCGTCGAAGAGCGCGTAATGGTTCTGCCCGCCGAGGAAAGGCTCGCTGCAATCCTGCTTGATCGTGTTCACGACGTTGGTGTTATTGACGAACTCGCCGCTCTCGCGCGCATACTTTTCGAGGAATTCTTCGTTGAGGCAGAGGTACTCGATGAGTTCTTTCGCCTCTTCCTTGTTTTTGCTGCTCTCGTAGACGGAGAGCATGCTGCTGCCCGAGAACCAGGAAACGGGCCCGCGGATCAGCCCCCAGTCGCCGTACGTATCTCCGCAGTACTGTTTGAGGTAGTACTGCATGCCCCATGCGGGCAGGAAGAATCCAAAGATATTCGGATTGGACATATCGGTGTACCAGCCCGTCGTAAATTCCTGCGTTTCGTTGACATACAGCCCCAGCGGAGGATTGCTGCCCGAAATGCCCTGCTGCAGCGCGCGGCAGTGTTCGAAATATTCGGTGACGAAATCCTGTATGACGAGTTTGTTGTCGACGATCCACGGCTGTTCCCTCTGGGACACGAACACGTCAAGGCTGCCGTTCAGGGAGGACATGATTCGCTTGTCCCCGTGCGTTTTCAACTCGTACGCCACCTGCATGAAATCGTCCCACGTGGACATTTTGGACTGCACGAATTCGGGATCGGACTGCCCCCACAGCTCGTCGGCGACGCTCCTGCGGTAAAAATACCCTCCCGGGATCGCCTGCCACGCGAGGCCGTACAGGTTACCGTCTTCGCCCGTAGCGACTTCGAGAGTGTAATCGTAACACACCTCATCCGCCTTGCCCGCAAGGTCAAGCCCGCCTGACGAAAGGCTCTCCAAAGACCCCTTTTGGATATACTTCTGGATATACCCGATCTGCAAGACCATGACGTCCGGCGCGTTGATGCCGGTCGTGAGCACGCCGTCGAGTTTCGTCTGGAATACGTCGTCGGGGTATACTTCGACGCGCACCTTGTCCGCCTTTTCGGGATAACTGACGAAGTAATAATCTTCGATGATATCCTTGAGTTCCTGAGTGTGTGCCCACACGAGCAGCGTGCCGTCAGACCCTCCGCAACCGACCAGCGCGGAAACCGCGCCGAGCGTAAGACACGCGGCCGTCGCCAGACACGCAAACTTTTTGATTGCCTTCATAACGATCCTCCTTATTTATGTCTTTTATATCCGTTTCGAAATCGATTTCGAAACGTAAAAAAATAACAAGTTCGTAAAATCCGGGAAAGTTATCGTTCACCTTTCCCGGCAAAAGCACGGGCGAGGTCTTCGCCCGATAACCGAATTCTTTACGGCTTGAAGCCGTAAAGAAAGCGTACGCTTTCTTTACCCATCATTCGATTTCAAATCATAAACATGTATCCCCGAACACAAGTTCCGCGGGGATGACGATCGGCGAATCGCCCTTTTCCGCACCGTTGACCCGATCGATCAGCGTCAGCGCCGCCTCCCTGCCGATCTCATAACTGTTCTGGCGCACGGTCGTAAGGCGCGGGGAAAACTTTTGCAAAATGCGCGTGCCGTCGCAGCCGACAAGGCCGCACTCATCGGGGAAGCGCACGCCGCTTTCCTGCGCGGCCTTGATCCCTCCCAGCGCGGAATAATCGTCGGGGTAAAAAATGCAGGGCCTTTCAAACTTCTCTTTTAAAAAACTTTTCGTGAACGCATACCCCTCTTCGTCCGAATAATACTGCACGTCGCGAAAGAAGAGGTCTTTTATCCCGCATTCGGCAGCCGCGCGCTCGACGCCCTTGCGCCGCAAAACGGAACAGTCGGTATCGCCGCCGTTGCAGAACACGAGCGTTTTGTACCCCGCCGAAACGACGTGCTTCGCCATCTGATAATAAATTTCTTCGTTGTCGCTCGTGATCGTGCTCACGCGGGCGTCGAAATGATCGAACGCGACCACGGGGTTGGAATAGTCCATGAGTTCCTGCACCTCGGCCTCGCAAAAGTCCGCGCAGAGAATAAAGATCCCGTCGAAGCGCTTTGCCCTGCAATTTTGCAGGTAATTGTAGCCGTAAACGGCGTTTTTGTTACTGATGAAAGAAATGTCGTACCCGCGGTTTTCGAGATTCCACTTAAAGCCGTTGAGGATCTCCGCGAAAAAAACGTGCGTGAACCCGAGTTTGTAACCCTCGAACATCTCGTCTTTGAGAAGCACGCCGATGTTGTACGTGCGCTTGGTGATCAGGTTTTTCGCGATCTGATTGGAAACATAGCCCATTTCGTGCGCAATTCTGACGATCTCCTCTTTTGTATTTTCGGAGACGTCGTTCTTCCCGTTCAGCGCTTTGCTGACCGTCGAGGGCGAAACTTTGCACTTTTCGGCTATGTCGTAAATCGTGATCATGGTTCTATCTTAACTTACGAAATCGATTTTGTCAAGACCTGTTCTAAAAATTTTTCACAAAAAATTTGCGAATTTTTCAAAAAAATATCGACGATAAGCGTTTGCGCGCGGATTTATTTTAATATGAAATACTTCACGTTCTTCCGCAGGAAAAAACAGCGGAAAAATTTTCTCTACCGTTGACAGCGCTTTTTGCTTGTGTTATAATCGGTAAAAACACGAGCAAAAGAAATATTTTATGAAAAATTTTATGGCAGGCTGCAACTACTGGGCTTCGAACGCGGGAATGCTCATGTGGCGGCATTTCGACAAAAAGGTCGTTGAAAACGACTTGAAACTGCTCGCGTCTTTCGGGACGGATACGATACGGGTGTTCCCGCTCTGGTGTGACTTTCAGCCCGTCGATGACACGTTTACGCGCGCACCGACGCGCATGCGCATGCACGGCGCGCCCGTGACGCGGAAGGACGTGATCGACGAAAAACAGGCGGAAAACTTTTCTTTCCTTTTGGACACGGCGGAAAAACTGGGTCTGCGGGTGATCGTGGCGCTCCTGACGGGCTGGATGAGCGGCAGGCTGTTCGCACCCGCTTTTCTGCTCGGGAAAAACCTATTGACCGACCCCGAAGCGATCGTTTGGGAATGCGGGTTCATCAAGGCGTTCGTAAGCCGCTTTAAGGACAGGAAGTGCATAACCGCGTGGGAACCGGGCAACGAATGCAACTGCCTCGACTACTCCGTGAACGCGGTGCAGGCGGAACACTGGCTGATGTGCATCACAAACGCGATCCGCGCGGCGGACGCAACGCGCCCCGTTTACGCGGGCATGCACAGCCTGACCTGCGAAGGGACGTGGAGCATACCCGTTTCGGCACAATATACCGACATGCAGACCACGCACCCCTATCCCCTTTTTACCCCGTTTTGCCAGACGGAACAGCTCACTTCCATGCGCGCGGCGCTGCACGCGGCGGCGGAATCGGTGTATTACGCGTCCGTCGCGCGGCAAAAGTGCCTCGTGGAAGAGATCGGCACGCTCGGCCCGATGATGATCGGCGAAAAGTACGCGCCCGAATATCTGGAAAAGGCGTTTACGACTTCCCTGCAATACGGCGCGGCGGGATTTTTGTGGTGGTGCGCGTTCGACCAGGACAGGCTCGACTTCGCGCCCTACGACGCGATCACGGTGGAACGCAACCTCGGGCTCGTTTATAGCGACGGTTCGCCGAAGCCCGTTCTGTACAGGCTGAAAGAGGTCAAAGAGCGGCTGCGCGAAACGGGAGAACTGCCCCCGCCCGACGTACACGCGGCGGTCATCCTCTCGAACGGGCAGGACGACTGGCAGACGGCGTACGGGGCGTTCGTTTTGGCCGCGCAGGCGGGCTATACCGTCGCCTTTTCCCGGGAGGAACAGGAGCTGCCCGAATCGGAATATTATATCCTGCCCTGCATCGCGGGGACGAACGGCATTCCGAAAACGCTGCTTTCGGCGCTGAAAGCACGCGTAAATGCGGGCGCGAAACTGCTCGTCACCTACGACGGCGGGCAGATCGGGGATTTCGAAAGCCTGACGGGGCTGTGCGTGAAAGGGCGGACGGCACAGGACAAAACCGTTTCTTTTTGTGTCGGCGGGAAAACCGTCTCCCTGCGCGCGCGGTATTCGTTGCTGTGCGAGAGCGCGGGCGCGGCGTCCCTTGCTGAGAACGGGGACGGAGTGCTCTTTTCACGAAACAAACTCGGAAAGGGCGAAGTGTACTTTCTCAACGCGCCGCTCGAATGCGTCTATACGCAAATGCACGAACCGTGCGAAAGCGGACTGCACGCGGTTTACGCGGAATTTTTGCGCGGCATCGAACGGCCGCTGCAAGTCCTGTCGGACAGATGCGCGGCGACCTATCACAAACTTTCCGACAGGGAGACCGCCGTTTTTATCACTTCTTTCGAAGAACGGGGGAGCGCGGCGTTCGTTCTGCAAGAGGGCTCGCGCATCCGCGAAAGCAAATTCTGCAAAATCGAAAAGGGCAGGATCGTATTCGAAAGCGCGGCGGCGTATATCGCAGTCGAACATAAGTAAAGCATGAATAAAAAAACCGCCCCGCGCCGGATTTCGGCGCGGGGCGGCCGCATTATGTATTGATCACCTTTCCGCGATGAGGCGCAGACCGTCGACCCGCATTTTGCAGATGCGCGCGGTGCGCGTGTCCTCCGCCTTTTTGCCCGAAACGTCGCGCGCGTGGTAGACGATGTAATATTCGCCCCCTTCGCGGATGACGCTGTTGTGCCCCGTCCCCTCTTCTTCCGCATTCTTTGCGAGCAGGGGCGCGTACGCCTCGTCGGACGGGTATTTGCGGAAGGGAACTTTGCGCAAATCGTTCTCCGCGCTCTCCGCGCAGGCATACCCGACAAAATACTTTTCGTTCTGATAGCAGTTGCCCGAATACATGAGGAAATGCCGGTTCCCCTCGCGGAAATAAAACGCGCCCTCGACGGTGTGCCAGTTTTGCCCCGGACGGAAGCGGTCTTTCATGAAAATCTCTTCGTCGACCGTGGGCACGACGACGGGCACGGGTTTCCCTTCGGCGGTGAACATGTCCGCCAGCCTGTCCACGGCGATGTAAGTTCCCGCCCGTTCCGCTTCATAATCGTTGAGGGAATAAAAAATATAATATTCCCCGCCGCTCTTTACGACGTGCGGGTCGATGGAAAAGGCGGGGACGACCGTTTTTTTGTATTCGAACGGCCCTTCGGGAGAACGCGACACGGCAACTTTGACCGCCTGTTTGTGATGGTCGGTCTCCCCCTCGGGGATCGATGAATAGTACATATAATACACCCCGTCCCGCTCGATGACGCAGGGCGCCCAATAAAAGTGTATCCCTTTTTCGGCGATGGCCCTGCCGATATATTTCCACCCCTCGGTCAGTTTTTCGGACATGTACGTTTTTACACCGCCGTCGCCCGAAGCGTAAATATAATATTTCCCTCCCGCTTTGAAAACGTAGGGATCGGGCTGGGACGGCGGCCCGCCCGCCTCCGGTAAGATCAGTTTCATCACATTCTCTCCTCGATTTATCTTTTCCGACGAAAAACCCGGGCGGCGACGGCGGCGACCGTGCCGCCGATATCCAGCCCGTCGCAATCGACCGTTATGTCGGCATACTTTTCATAGAGCGGGGCGCGCTCGGCGTAAAGTTCGGCGAGCGTTTCCCCCTTTTTCCGCATCACGACGCCGCGGCGGAAAATATCCTTGCCCGCGAGCCGCTTTTCCAGTTCTTTCAGCCCCACCCGCAGATACACGACTGTGCCGAGCGATTTCAGATGCGCCATCGCCTTTTCCCCGTACACGGCGCTGCCGCCCGTGGATATGACGCAACGCCGCGCCCGTATCGACGCGTTCACGCGATCCTCGACGCCGATGAACCCTTCCGCGCCCTCGCGCGCGATGATGTCGCACAACAGCGCGTTTTCTTCGTTTTGTATGAGAAGGTCGGAATCGATATAACCGTATCCGATCGTTTTTGCGAGCAAGACCCCCGCCGTGCTTTTGCCCGAAGCGGGCATGCCGATGAGTATGACGTTATCCATATCGGCAAGATTATACCGCAAAATCGCGCGTCCGTCAATTTTTTCCGCGGGCGTTTTTTTTGTTTGAAAAACAAACGGCTTTTCTGCTATAATAGGAACATGGAACGCAACGAAAAACTTTGCGCGCTTTCCGCGCCCCTGCTCGCATGGTACGACAAAAACAAGCGGCTGCTCCCCTGGAGAGAGAATGCCGACCCCTACCGCGTGTGGGTTTCGGAGATCATGCTCCAACAGACGCGCGTGGAAGCGGCGAAAGACCATTATGTCCGCTTTTTGCGGGAACTCCCCTCCGTTTCGGCGCTCGCGGCATGCCCCGAAGAAAAACTTTTGAAACTTTGGGAAGGCCTCGGCTATTACAGCCGCGCCAAAAACATGCAGAGAGCCGCAAAGGAGATTGTCGCGCGCGGCGGCTTCCCCGACACGGCGGAAGAACTGGAAAAACTGCCGGGCATCGGGAAATACACGGCGGGCGCGATCGCATCGATCGCCTTCGGCAGGCCCTCCCCCGCGGTGGACGGCAACGTGGTGCGCGTGCTTTCCCGCATTTCGGGCGACTCCGAACCGCAGGAGATCCTGCGCGGGCGCTATTTTGCGGAACTTACGCCCGCATACCCGCAGGGGCGGTGCGGCGATTTTACGCAGAGCCTTATGGAACTGGGCGCGACCGTCTGCACGCCCGCTTCCCCCAAGTGCCTCTTGTGCCCCGTTTGCGGCATTTGCGAAACGAAAAGCGACGCCCTCCCCGCCAAAAAGCAAAAGCCCGCGCGCAGGGAGACGGAAATGACGGTGTTCCTCTTTGCAAACGAACGCGGCTTCTGGCTCGGAAAACGCGGAACGGGCGTACTTGCGGGCATGGCGGAATTTTACAATGCGGACGGGCGGATGAACGAACGGGAAGCGACAAACTTTCTGCGCGGCGCGGGGCTGACGGACTTTTCCATCGAAAAGGCGGGCGGACACAAGCACGTTTTCACCCACCTTGTCTGGCACATGACGGCGTACACCGTGCGGACGGAGGAAAACCTTGCCGCCCTGCCCGCCTTTTCTTCCCTGCGCTTTTACGCGAAAAAAGAGGCGGAAGAGCGCGTTTCCGTCCCCTCCGCATTCCGCTGGTGTTTTAAATATCTGTAACGCTTTTATCGGAAACCCACCCGTCCCGATGATTTCGGGGATGATGATGCAAAGCCGCCCGCGCGATACCCCGCCGGCGGCTTTAGGTTTACTGAAAATAAACGGTTCATGATAATATAAAAAACAGTATCATA
>ERZ1090864.544-NODE-546-length-20698-cov-10.007363_pt1 | contig 20698 bp, 15 predicted proteins | sample MGYA00478479_ERZ1090864 | MGnify/ENA primary metagenome ERZ1090864 (study PRJEB33644, sample SAMEA5815743) | chicken gut metagenome | biome: Chicken; feature: Gastrointestinal Tract; material: Caecum | place: Ireland | collected 2019-01-01 | study: A study of the...
ATTATGTTCTTTTCAGTATATCATGATTCCTGATTATTATCTACAAAAACAGATATACAAAATCAGTTTTTTTATAAAATATGCTGTGTTTTCTGTTGTTTTTGATTTAATTTCCGTCATTTAAGGGCGGTGACGTTTCAGAAGCGCCGCGGAAAGGATTCCCGCCAGCAGAGAGGTGCCTGCAAAATTCATCCAGATCCCTGTAAGTCCAAGGGGCCAGAACACTCCTACCAGAAGGACCGGGAACAAAAGAGCCGTGGAAAGCGAAATGAGCGCCGCTTCTTTTGCCCGCTCCACAGCGACCATATAACTCTGGGTGGCAAAAGAAAACCACCGGGTCAGGTATGTCAGGGCAAACAGAGTCATCGCCAGATGCGCCATTTCCATAAAGCCGCCGTCCGGACTGCTTACAAACAGTCTGACCACCGTATCGGTAAAGAACAGCATAACTGCTGCCGAAGCCAGGGATACCACCGCGCTGGCCGTATAACAGCATTTTTCAATCGCGCGGATCCGTCCTCTGTTCCCTGCGCCCAGATTATAGCTCACCGCAGGCTGCAGGGAGTCGCACATGCCGTAAAGAAGCGGCTGAACGAATCCTTCCGCATACATCAGGATGCCGTAGACGGATACCGCCTGGGCTCCGCCCATGCGCATCAGCAGGAAATTCATCAGGATCGAGGTGATCCTTCCCGCGATATTGTTAAGAAAATTCGGGCTTCCGCAGCTTACGATCTTCCTGATCATATAGGCGGAAAAACGTGGCCTGCAGAATTTCAGCTGCATTTTTCCTCTGAAAAAAGGCACAAACGCGGCAGCCGAGCACACGAACATGCCTGTGCAGGTAGCAAGTCCCGCTCCCCAGATCCCCCACCGGAATATGTACAGAAAAGTAAATTCCAGAACTGCTGTCAGCACGGACATAAAAATATTCAGGAACATACTCTCCCGGATCTTTCCGCAGATCCTGAGATAATTATCCACGGCGAATATGATGGTGGTCACCGGCGCGCAGAGCGCGTACACTCTGAGGTACTGGACAGCCAGCTCCAGAAGTTCCCCTTCCGCTCCCATCAGTCTCAGAAGAGGATAGGCAAGAAGAAAAAGCGCCGATCCCAGCAGCACCCCGGCGGCCACGATCATCAGGCACGCGCATGTAAAATAGTTGTTGGCTTCCTGATCTTTTTTCTTCCCGAGACTTATCGATATGGGAACCGCGGATCCCACGCCGATCAGATCTGCCAGGGAAAAATTGATGATCACAAAAGGCATTGCCAGATTCAGGGCTGCGAAAGGATTCTCTCCCAGGATCTGCCCCACAAGGATGCCGTCAATCAGCTGATACAGGGCTGAGGCCAGCATACTGACCGCACCCGGCAGCGACGCGATAAAAAACAGTTTCAGCGGCGGTGTCTTTGCAAATAATGTCTTTGAGTCCATATAATTTCTTATTTTCCGGCAGTATTGCCCGGAAAAACAGCGCGGCCCGACGGCCTCACTGCGCAGTCTCCTCCTTTTCCATATCATCCAGTATTTCTCTGTGAAAGGCTTCCCTGAGATATCCGGTAAACGCCTCCAGGCCGTCCAGAAGTTTCGGGGAAAATTCCTCCAGGGTCCTGGCCATGGCAGATTCCTCCGCAGCGTACACCTGTCTCAGTATCCGATCCGCGTACGCCTTCCCCCGCTCTGTAAGAAGGATTCTTTTTTCTTTTCTGTGTCCTGCATTCTCCAGACGGATATAGCCCAGATCCACATTCTCCCGGACAATGGTATTGATGGTGGTTTTGGGTATCAGCCACTCCTCGCAGATTTCTTTCTGGGTATGGGATTCCCCGTCGTTCAGCACATAAAACAGCGCCAGCGTATTATCCTTGATCCCCAGCTTCCTGGCCGCCATATAGTACAGTCCGTCGATCTGATTCATACAGAGATTCATTCTGTCTATATATTTCCGGTCTTCTTTCATATATCTCATCACTCCTTTTTGAAATATACTTCTGTCCCGTTTTTTCTTTCATTTAGTACGAATTCGTATTTTATATTATATTACGAATTCGTATTGAAAGCAAGCAGATCTTGCAAATTGTTCACTTTTTTGTTTTTTCTCATCTTCTGTAAACATCATGTTAAATGTATCTCAATTCTTCCGCACCTGTATTGAATCCCGTTTTTCCCGGTGCTATACTGACCTCGTTCCGGAACGTAACAAGACTTTTTGTTTTTGAGAAGAGGAGTGAAACTAGAACAATGAAGAGAAAAGTTATCGCAGCAATGCTTACTTTATTAACAGCATCTATGGTATGTCCCACCGCTTACGCGGCTACAGAGCATTACAATGACAGCAGCGTAACAGGCGACGCGGCAGAATGGCAGGCTTACAAAGATAACTGGGAGACTCTGTCTTCCGATTATACGAAAGTATCCCTTACTCCCGGAAAAGATGAAACAGAACTGAACTTTGCATGGTACAGCGAAAAAACAGACTCCGAGGGTACGCCGGTAGTGCATTTTGGAACAGACCAGAATGCCCTTGAAACATTCACCGGTACGACCGGCGATGTTGACCAGTCCCTGACCGGAGATACTGCTTACGAATATAATTATGTGACTGTCACCGGACTTCAGCCCAACACGACTTACTATTATACTGTGGAGAGAAACGGTGAACAGAGCGATGTTGTAGAATATACGACTCAGGATACAGACACCGTAAAAATGCTCTATGTGGGCGATCCGCAGATCGGCGCTTCCAAAGGACAGCCTCAGGACGGCGGCGAACTTTCTGATGAATCCGGAGCGGCGAATACCGCTGCTCAGAACGACGGTTTCGCATGGAACAGAACACTGAATACCGCGCTGGAAGAAAATCCGGACATCAACTTCGTGATCTCTGCCGGCGACCAGGTCAACAAAACCGGCGAAGCAAAAGAGGAGGAATACGCCGCTTATTTAAGCGCGGACGCTCTTGCCAGCCTTCCGGTAGCCACCACCATCGGAAACCACGATTCTCTGAATCCTGACTATTCCTATCATTTCAATAATCCTAATACTACGGAATACGGTAAGACAGAAGCGGGCGGAGACTACTACTACTCCTACGGCGACGGACTCTTCATCGTACTGAACACAAATAATTACAATGTCGCCGAGCATGCGGAGGCGATCAAGGAAGCTGTAGCCGCTTATCCGGATGCGAAATGGCGTATCGTCACCATTCATCAGGACATCTACGGTTCCGGCCTCGATCACTCCGACACAGACGGTATGATCCTGAGAACACAGCTTACCCCTGTATTCGATGAGAATGATATCGATGTCGTACTTCAGGGGCACGACCATACATACAGCCGTACAAAACTCCTCTACGGAGACGGCCAGACACACAGCAGCTATGAGTTCCAGCTTACCGAGGATGGAATGGATTATGACTGGGATCACGCATACAACGTGGAAACAGGCGAGCAGATCCCGCTCAGCCCCGAGGAAGGCGATGAGGAAGGCGCTGCTCTCAAAGACGCATTCAACGAAGACAATATGTGCTACACCATCGAAGACACAGAAGGAAATACCGTAACAGATCCTCAGGGCATCCTTTACATGACGGCAAACTCCGCCAGCGGATCAAAATATTATGAACTGATCCCCACACAGCAGGATTATGTTGCAGTACGCAGCCAGAACTGGCTTCCCTCCTACTCTGTGATCACCATGGACGCAGACAGCTTTACCATCGAGACTTATCAGATCAAAGACGACGGTACTGTAGAACCTATTGATGAGGCTTTTACCATTGAAAAAACCGGTGACGCTTCCGCGGAAGCTGCCGATGAGGCAGAAGATACGGCTGCTGATGAAACTGCAGAAGCGGCAACTGAGGAAGCGGCAGCAACTGAAGAAACAACTGACGCAGCTGCAACCGATGATGCGGCAGCAACCGAAGAAGCAGCACAGTAAGGCGGTAATCAGCATTGAAAACGTATTTTCAGAAACACGATGGGCAGCTTTTCAGCAAAAAAGCTGCCCGTCGGCTTATCTTAATTCTTATTTGTATTCTTTTTGCTGTATTTACAGTGAAAATAAATCAGGTTGAAAAAACAGAGCTTGTCTCCAGAGAGGGACAGACTTTTGAGAAAGCTACGGTCGTAGAAGTCCTTCAGGACAACCTGCAGGCAGACGGCACCCGCGTAGGCGAGCAGCGAGTCATTGTACGGATGGATTCCGGTGAGAAAAAAGGCGAGGAACTGACGGTAACCAGCAGTTCCGGCTATCTTTTCGGGGCTGGCTGTACGCCGGGAATGCATGTTATCGTCATGCAGAGCGTTGCAGGCGAATCCGTCATTGCCAGCGTTTATTCCCAGGACAGGGAATGGGTGATCTATCTTTTTGCGGCCTTATATATTCTTCTTCTGTGCGTGATCGGAGGAAAACAGGGAATCAAAGGAAGCGCCGGATTGATCTTCACCTTTTTCTGTGTGATCTTCGTCTATCTTCCTCTGGTATACCGGGGACTGTCCCCTTTCTGGGCGGCGGTTTTTGTATGCGCCATCACCACAGTCGTGACCATGTACCTGATCGGAGGCCCCACCAAAAAGACTGTGGTATCTATCCTGGGGACCATGCTGGGGGTCCTCTGTGCCGGAATCTCCGCACAGCTTTTCAGTATTCTCTCCGGAATTACCGGATATAACGTATCTGATATCGAAACACTGATGACGCTTTGGAACACCAACCGGATCCAGGTAGGCGGACTGCTCTTCTCCGGTCTTCTGATCTCCAGTATGGGCGCCGTTATGGACGTTGCCATGTCCGTCAGCAGTTCCATGTCCGAGATCCTGAAGCAGAATCCGGGGATGACAAGAAAAGAGCTTTTCAGGGCAGGCATCCATGTTGGACGGGACATGATGGGAACCGACAGCAACACCCTGATCCTGGCCTTCGCCGGAAGCAGCGTCAGCATGCTCCTTCTGGACTACGCCTACAACCTCCCTTATCAGCAGATCATCAATTCCAACAACATCGGAATCGCCATCATGCAGGGATTGTCCGGAAGCTTCGGCATCGTTTTAAGCGTCCCCTTCACCGTACTCTTCGCTTCTATCATGTATCTTAAGAAACATAGAAAAGCAGAAAACACAGAAGCCATTGAAACCGCCGGAGCACAGATACATAGCGTCACAGAAGCATCTGAGAATATATGATACTTCATTCACAGAAAAAAGCGTCCCGCGGCAGATATCTGGCGGATTTTCGCAGTTTTGCGAGCACAGCGTATGACAAAAATCAACTGTCTGAGCGAAGCGAGTTTTGATTTTTGTCATACAAAAGGCGGCGGAGCAAAACAAAGAAAATCGACACATCTGCTGCGGGACGCTTTTTCACATTAATTCTTCTATATAACTCTTTATGACAGCTCCAGCTTTCCTGTATAGAGCTGATAGTACGTACCTTTCTGTTTGATCAGATCCTTATGATCTCCTCTCTCAATGATCTTTCCATGATCCAGAACCATGATGGCGTCACTGTTGCGGATAGTGGAAAGTCTGTGAGCGATCACGAATACCGTACGTCCTTTCATCAGGTTATCCATACCCTGCTGCACGATCTGTTCCGTACGGGTATCGATACTGGAAGTCGCTTCGTCCAGGATCAGTACCGGCGGATCCGCCACAGCCGCTCTGGCAATGGAAAGAAGCTGTCTCTGACCCTGTGACAGCTCCTCGCCGTCACTGCTGAGCAGTGTCTGATAACCGTTGGGAAGCATCCGGATAAAGTGATCCGCATGGGCAAGTTTTGCTGCCTCATAAACCTCATCATCCGTCGCGTCCAGTTTTCCATAACGGATATTATCCATGATCGTACCGGTAAACAGGTGCGTATCCTGGAGAACGATTCCGAGAGAACGTCTCAGATCGTCTTTTTTGATCTTGGTGATATTAATGCCGTCGTACCGGATCTTTCCTTCCTGGATATCGTAGAAACGGTTGATCAGGTTGGTGATCGTGGTCTTTCCGGCTCCTGTGGAACCTACGAAGGCCAGCTTCTGTCCGGGCTTCGCGTACAGGCTGATATCGTGAAGGATTACTTTATCGTCGTTGTAACCGAAGGTAACGTCCTCAAATACAACGTCTCCCTTAAGTTCCGTATAAGTTACAGAACCATCGGCAGAATGGGGATGTTTCCACGCCCACATTCCTGTACGTTCCTCACATTCCACGATGTTGCCCTTTTCATCTTTTTTCGCGTTGACAAGCGTTACATAACCCTCGTCCACCTCGGGTTTCTCGTCGATGAGCTGGAAGATACGTTCCGCTCCGGCAAGGGCCATGATAATGGAGTTGAACTGCTGGGCCACCTGCATGAAAGGCTGGGTAAAGCTCTTCGTAAACTGCAGATAGGACGCCATGACGCCGAGAGTAATTCCTCCCACTCCCGCCACGGAAAGGAAACCGCCCAGGACCGCTGTGAGCACGAACTGCAGGTTTCCGATATTTCCGATCACCGGTCCCATCATATTGGCGAATTTATTGGCGCTAGCCGCGCTCTGGAAAAGAGCTTCGTTCAGCTTGTCAAACTCCTGCTCGGACTTTCTTTCATGGTTAAATACCTTGACCACTCTCTGTCCGTTCATTCTCTCTTCCACAAAACCGGTCACATCAGCCAGAGACATCTGCTGACGGACAAAGAATTTGCCGCTGTTGCCGCCGATGAGTCTGGTAACGGCAAGCATTACGAAAATGATCACCACTGCCAGAATCGTCAGCAGCGGGCTGAGAATGATCATGGAAATAAAGGTAACAATAATTGTAAAAAACGACATCAGCGCCTGGGGGATCGCCTGGCTGATCATCTGACGCAGCGTATCTGTATCGTTGGTGTAAAGGCTCATGATCGAACCGTTGGTCCTCTGGTCAAAATAGCGGATCGGCAGGGTCTGCATATGTTCGAACATATCGTCCCTCACTTTTTTCAGGACGCCCTGTCCGATATAAACCATCATTCTGGTGTAAGTAAAGGTCGCCGCCACTCCCACAAGGAAGATACAGGCAAGAACCGCAAGCGCGCTGTAAAGTCCGGAAAAATCCGGAGTCTGCTGCCCGATCAGCGGAATGATAAAGTCGTCCAGAAGGAACTTCAGCGACAGCGAAACGGAAATCGTACCGATGGAGCTTAACAGAATACAGATAAATACGATCACAAACTGGACTTTGTAGGTCTCAGTCATGTATCTCAGGAGGCGTTTCGCCGTATTCAGCGTATTCTGGGTAACTCTTGAAGGCTTTTTCTTCTTACTCATCATCCTCTCCTCCTTTCACCTGTGACTCATAAACCTCTCTGTAAATCGCGTTTGTTTTCAGAAGTTCTTCCGAAGTGCCGATACCGGAGATCTCGCCTTTATCAAGGACGATGATCTGATCTGCGTCTTCTATAGAGGAAACTCTCTGGGCAATGATGATCTTGGTGGTATCCGGGATCTCTTCCCGGAAAGCCTTGCGGATCATTGCGTCCGTCCTGGTATCCACCGCGCTGGTGGAGTCGTCAAGAATAAGGATCTTCGGTTTTTTCAGCAGCGCGCGGGCAATACACAGTCTCTGTTTCTGTCCGCCGGAAACATTGTTTCCGCCCTGCACGATCATGGTATTATAACCTGCCGGAAATTCTTTTACGAATCCGTCGGCCTGAGCCAGACGACAGACTCTCTGCACTTCTTCATCTGACGCGTTCTCATTTCCCCAGCGGATGTTTTCATAGATCGATCCGGAAAACAGCACGTTTTTCTGCAGGACCATGGAGACCTGATCACGGAGGATCTCCAGATTATAGTCTCTTACGTCAATGCCGCCCACCTTTACGGAGCCCTTCGTCACATCGTAAAGCCTGGGTATCATCTGTACCAGAGTGGATTTCGCGCTTCCGGTTCCGCCGATGATACCGATCGTCTGTCCGGATTTAATGTGGAGGTTGATATCCTTCAGAGAAAGATTGCCTCCTTCTCCCGCATAGCTGAATTCCACATGGTCAAAATCAATATCGCCGTTGGGCACGGTTTTAACCGCATTGTCTTTTTCCTGCATATCGGGAACCTCGGTAAGCACCTCGGTGATACGGTCTGTGGACGCCTCCGCGATCATGATCATTACAAAGACAAAAGTAACCATCATCAGCGACATCAGCATCTGCATGGCGTATACTACCACGCTTGTCATCTCTCCCGTTTCCATGGAGCCGAATACGATGCTCCTGCCGCCGATAAGGATCATCGCCAGCACCACGATGTATACGGTAAACTGCATGACCGGAGAGTTCCACGCCACGATCTTTTCCGCTTTTGTGAACAGATCGTACACATACTGGGAAATCCCGTGGAATTTCCTGATCTCGAAATCCTCTCTTACAAAGGCCTTGACCACGCGGGACGCGTTTACATTCTCCTGCACGGAATTGTTCAGCACGTCATACTCGTCGAACACCTTCACGAAATGAGGATGGGCTTTCTTAGCAATAAAGATCAGCGCTCCTCCCAGAAGAGGAATTACAACCAGGAATAAAAGCGCGATCTTCCTGTTGATCATAAGCGTCATGATCCAGGAAAGCACCACCATGATGGGCGCGCGGGCCAGAAGCCTGATGCTCATCATATACGCCATCTGCACGTTGGTGATATCTGTGGTCATACGGGTCACCAGACCTGACGTGGAAAAATGGTCGATATTTTTAAACGAAAATTCCTGGATTTTATAAAAAATGTCATGGCGGAGATTCTTGGCGTATCCGGCTCCGGCAATCGCGGCCATATTTCCCGCCATCATACCGAACCAGAGGGCAAGCATTGCCATACATACCAGGATCACACCCCTCTGTACAATATAGCCGATATCTCCCCCGGCAATGCCGATGTCAATGATCTTCGCCATCTCCATGGGGATCAGGACTTCCATCAGCACTTCAAGGATTACAAAGATCGGAGCCAGTACAGACTGTTTTTTGTATTCCCGGACTGAACTTAAAAGTGTCTTATTCATCTTTTTGGTCTACCTCCTTATTCTCCCTGTTTTTTTCTGCAAGATTGTCAAGCATCCGGCACATCACGTTTCTGCAGACATCCAGTTCGTCCTCGGGGATTCCCCTGACAAGCCGGGCTTCCGTTTCCCGGATATGCTCCATGATGCTGGGTCTTAACCCTTCCGCCTTCTCTGTGGGCACCAGCCTCTTATATCTGGCGTCTTTTTCGGAATTCACTCTTTCTATGAAGCCGTTTTTCTCCATCAGTTTCAGGATCCCCGTCACCGTGGATTTGCGTATCTGGAACTCCCCCTCGATATCCTTCTGGTAAACGTCCCTGTGGAGGGTGGTAAGAAGAATATACTTCAGAATATGTCTCTGGATCGGCGTCAGCTCCTCCGTTCCGCCTATGTCGGAACAGGCGCGCTTCATCTGATTGGAAAGAGTATGGATTAGAAGACCCATGTGCATGTTTCTGATCTTTTCATCATTATCCTGCATCATCTGCACCTCTTTTAATTATAGTTAGTGTCCTAACTTTGCATATTATACCGATGATAAACATCAAAGTCAACCATAAGTTTTACGCCTCAAGAGCAAGAAGCCCGTCTGCTTCTTTCAGCCTCTCATAAAACTGCTCGTAGAAATCCCTGTTTTCGTCGTAGGGCGTACGGTAAAATCTCCCCAGGACATACAGGTTCAGATTTTTTTCCAGCTCTTTATCTTCCGCTTTATAAAAAACCTCCTGGACTTTCAGAAGGAATTCATGCCAGTCGTACACGAATTTCTCATAACGCTTCAGATCCGGCGTATCGATCCATTTCTTTACCTTCACTTTGGTGCGGTTCCTGTTGGAACATTCATGGATCTGCAGAATATAGGAAAAACCGTTCTCCTGATAATACCTGCCCAGCGGGAACAGCCGGCAGAATCCCGGCCGGTGCTCATGCACGGAGCATCTTCCCTCTTCATTAAGGAAAACACAGCTCTCCTCCTCTCCTGTCATGGCAAGGTGGGGAAGGATATTGCCGTCCACCACGCTCAGTTCCAGTTCTTTCGCCATCATCTCGTCTGCGCTTTTATGAAGTCCCCTGCCAAGCCGCCAGACATCATAAGGATCCAGGACGACAGAATCCCCCATTCCCTTACAGCAGTCGCAGCAGCCTCTGCAATCCTGGCAGTCCGCCTTCACCATATCGTTTGATCCGTATAATTTTCCATCGGAAATCTCTTCCAGAGTCACGTCGCGTCTCATATTTTTCTCCTATATAATATCTGTAAATTTCAGTGTACAAAATAAAATATAACCTGTATACTAAGAATGTTATAGCCTGTGCCGCAATAATGCGGTATGGCCTCTCTTCATGCAGATATACCGCATAACATTCAGGCCATGGCCACATTGTACAGGAATATAACAGGAAATGTCAACGAACAAGAAAAGGAGGAAAGAAAAATGCGTACCCTCGCACCTTTTCTGAAAAACTATAAGAAAGAAAGCATCCTTGCTCCTTTCTTTAAATTTCTGGAAGTTGTGTTCGATCTTCTTGTTCCGGTAGTGATCGCACGCATTATTGACGTGGGGATCGCCCGGGATGACAGAGGATTTATCATTCAGAACTTCCTGATCCTGATCCTGATGGCCGCCGCCGGCCTCACGGTCAGCATCACAGCCCAGTATTTCGCCGCGAAGGCCAGCGTGGGATTCTCCACGGAACTCCGGCAGGCGGTATACGACCATGTCCAGGGACTGTCCTATACAGAACTGGACAGACTTGGAACCGACACACTGATCACCAGACTTACCGATGATATCAATCAGGTGCAGAACGGCCTGAACATGGGCCTTCGGCTTCTGCTCCGAAGCCCCTTTATCGTTATCGGCTCCATGGTGATGGCATTCACCATCAATGTTCGCTGCGCCCTTATTTTCGCGGCCGCGATACCGGTACTGTTCCTGGTTGTCTTTGTGATCATGTATCTCAGTATCCCTCTGTTCGGCAGGGTTCAGGGCAAACTGGACGCGGTGACCGGCCTTACAAGAGAAAATCTTACTGGCGTTCGTGTGATCCGCGCTTTCTGCCGGGAAAAAGAAGCTGTTGAGGAATTCGACCAGAGCAACCTGGCTCTGACAAAACTGAACGAGTTCGTGGGAAGGCTTTCCGCCCTCCTCAATCCGGTCACCTATGTGCTCATCAACATCGCTACCGTTATCCTCATCAATAACGCAGGACTCCAGGTCAGCCTTGGGAACATGCAGCAGGGTGAAGTTGTGGCTCTGTACAACTATATGGCGCAGATGATCGTGGAGCTGATCAAGCTCGCTTCTCTGATCATCACACTGAACAAATCCGCAGCCTGCGCCGGACGTGTGGCGGATATCCTTAAAGTGGATTCCACTATGGAATTTGCCGGCTCATCTTCCGGAGATTCCACGGGCAGCCGTTCCGTCGAGTTTCAGAACGTTACGTTTTCCTATCAGGGAACCGGCGCTCCCAGCCTCACCGACATCAGTTTTTCCGTAAAAAGAGGAGAAACCGTAGGTATCATCGGCGGTACAGGAAGCGGCAAAAGCACGCTTGTCAACCTGATCGCCCGTTTTTATGACGCCACGTCCGGAGAGATCCTGCTGGACGGGGAAAACATCAGAAATTATTCCCGCCGGGCGCTTCGCGACAAGATCGGAGTGGTTCCCCAGAGAGCCGCCCTGTTTAAGGGAAGCATCCGCGACAATATGAAATGGGGCCGGGAGGACGCCACAGACGAAGAGATCTGGAGCGCGCTGACCACCGCCCAGGCCAGAGAGATCGTGGAAGGCAAACCGGGACAGCTTGATTTCGCCCTGGAACAGAACGGCAAAAACCTTTCCGGAGGCCAGCGCCAGCGTCTCACCATCGCCAGGGCCCTCGTCAAAAATCCGGAAATACTGATCCTCGACGACAGCGCCAGCGCGCTGGATTTCGCCACAGACGCCGCGCTCAGAAAAGCCCTCGCCGGACTTGGCGGACAGGTTACCACCTTCCTCGTCTCCCAGCGTGCCGCCAGCATCCGTCAGGCCGATCAGATCCTGGTGCTGGACGACGGAGCGCTCTGCGGGCTGGGAACTCATGATACTCTTATCCGTTCCTGCTCCACCTACCGTGAGATCTACTTCTCCCAGTTCCCGGAGGAACGGAACCGTTATGAGAACGGAGAAAAGATTTCCGGCAGGCAGGACGGAACCCCTGTTATCAGCGGAAAGGAGGTTCTTTCATGAAAACAGATACAGCGCAGCAGAAGAACAACAGCATGGAAATCCTGTGGAAGGTATTCCGCTTCATCGGGAGGTACCGTTTCCTTCTGATCCTCAGCATTGTTCTCGCCTCGGCTTCAGTGATCCTTCAGCTCTACGTTCCCATCCTTTTCGGCGACGCCATAGATGAGATCGTCGGCGAGGGACAGGTGAACTTTGACAGTATGTGGTATTATCTGTCCAGGATCCTTGTTATGGTGATCGTATCCGGAGCCGCAACCTGGATCATGAATATCATCAACAACCGCATGACCTACAACACCGTAAGAGACATCCGCGCAAAAGCCATCCGGCATATCCAGGAACTGCCGCTGTCCTATCTGGACCAGCACAGCACCGGAGATATTATCAGCCGGGTGATCGCGGATACCGATATTCTCTCCGACGGACTTCTGCTTGGATTTACCCAGCTTTTCTCGGGAATCGTCACTATCATCGGAACTCTGATATTCATGCTTTCCAAGAATGTATGGATCACCCTTCTTGTGATCGTGCTGACGCCACTGAGTTTCTTTGTGGCAAAATTTATTTCCGGACGCTCTTTCCAGATGTTCCGGAAACAGAGCGACGCCAGAGGACGCCAGACAGCTCTCATTGAAGAGATGATCGGAAATCAGAAGCTGGTCCAGGCGTTCGGCTATGAAGAAAAATCCTCCGCGAGGTTTTCCCAGGTCAATAAGGAACTGAAAGAATACAGCCAGAAAGCGGTGTTTTTCAGCAGCCTTACCAATCCGTCCACCCGTTTCGTAAACAATGTGATCTACGCGGCGGTGGCTCTTGTAGGCGCGTTCCTCATCCCCGGCGGATATCTGACCGTCGGAGGACTTTCCGTACTTCTTGCTTACGCAAACCAGTATATGAAGCCCTTCAACGACATCAGCTCCGTGATCACTGAGCTCCAGAACGCCCTTGCATGCGCGTCCAGGATCTTCGCTTTTCTGGAGGAGGCGCCGGAAAGCCCGGACGCTTCCGGCTCTGTCGATAACGTACAGGGCGAGGTGGATATAGAGAATGTATGCTTCAGCTACACTCCGGATAAAAAGCTGATCGAGAACTTCAATCTCCATGTCTCACCGGGAAAACGGATCGCCATTGTAGGCCCCACCGGCTGCGGAAAGACAACTTTCATCAATCTGCTGATGCGTTTTTATGACGTCAACGGCGGAACCATTTCCGTGGACGGGCATCCGGTAAAAGAGCTTTCCCGCCACGCTCTCAGAAAGAGTTACGGAATGGTGCTTCAGGACACCTGGATCAAGAACGGCACGGTACGGGAAAATATCTGCATCGGAAAACCGGATGCTTCAGAGGATGAGATCATTGAGGCGGCAAAGAAATCCCACAGCTGGGAATTTATCCGCCGTCTTCCCAAAGGACTGGACACAGTTCTGAAAGAGGACAGTTTAAGCCAGGGACAGAAGCAGCTTCTGTGCATCACCCGCGTCATGCTCTGCCTGCCGCCTATGCTGATCCTTGATGAAGCTACTTCCAGCATCGATACCAGAACAGAAATGATGATCCAGGAAGCCTTCGACCAGATGATGGAAGGACGCACCAGTTTCATCGTCGCCCACCGTCTGTCAACCATACGCAATGCCGATACGATCCTTGTAATGAAAGACGGAAGCATTATCGAACAGGGCAGCCATGACGAACTGATGAAAAAAGGCGGTTTCTATGAAAATCTCTATAACAGCCAGTTTGTCAGCGTGACAGAATAATATTGCGCAAAAATACCAGATTCCCGGACCTGACCATAACTTATTTATGGATTCAGATTTCGGAAATCTGGTATTTTAAATTTGAGATATGATATTTTTATTCAAGTCTGCCTGCCAGTTCCAGGTTTCTGCACTGGTCAAGAGCCCAGTTCTGCATCTCTGAAAACATCTTACCCCGGATCTTGTCATATTCCACCCAGAGGAATTCATGATCCTTCTCAACAGGACACTGCACCCTGTCGTTCAGTTTCCCGTAATAATACCGCTGTATGGGGTGGAAAAGCCCCTTTCGGTCATGTATGCAGTAGCTCTCCGCGGAGGCTACCAGCATCTGCGGAGTACAGCTGTATCCGCATTCCTCCAGACATTCTCTTCGTATGCATTCTTCATCGCTTTCATCTCCCTGGATCCCTCCTCCAAGAAGAAAATATCCTCTCGGCGTGCGGACCACCGCGGTCCTGTCCCCGGAAAATGTAATCAGATAAGCCCCTTCCCTATTGTAATACTGCCCCTTCTCCCTTCGTCCGAAAACTTTGTACATTTTTCCTCCTTAAGAATACAGGCACCAAAGCCTGATGCAAAAGCTCCGTGAACTGCAGCGAACTATAAATTACTAAACACATCCACAGCAAGAAGAATAATCAGAATCCAGAAAGCAACCGCCCGTACTCTCTCCGGTATCCGCTTCATCCCTTTCTCAAACAGCGGCTGTAAAAGATACAGGATCACCATTCCGCCGATTCCAAACCGGATGCTGGGGTTAAGGGCAATCCTGCCTTGGAAATTAAATGCGAATCGGGTATAATCCCACATCCAGTATCCTCTGATAAATTCCATAATATAACTTGCCGCCAATTCCACAAGGGTGGTAACTGCAACAATACCTGCAAAAACAAGTACAGGTGTGATACACACTCTTCCTGCTCTTATGTCCTTTTCTTTCAGCCATTTCAGAGTTCCCATAAGAATCAGCGCTCCGAATCCGTATACAACGCAATAAGGCCCGAAAAGAATGCCTCTGTTAGAAAATCCCCATCTGTATACCACGACCTCAAGAAAGACTTCATAACACCAGCCAATAACGGAATATAACATAAAATACAGGAAGTATTCCTGAAATTTTTTCATGCACTCCCCCTTTTTACTGTACTTTCATTCTTATTATAGTGTGCGGTATTCTCAAAAATCAAGTAAACAATTTATAATCTGTGTTCACATTTTCTTTACAATTCATCTGCAAAATATTTCCCCAAAAAAGTAAGCTGCCTGCAGCCAGACAGCTTACTTTTTTCAGATTTCCAGCGTCACAAACTGCCAGGAATCCAGATGGATTCTGTTATCATTCAGCGCCAGATCTTCCAGATTATTCAGCAGCACCTTTTTCACACTTCCCGGAAGTTCCACTTCTCTGGGCGCTTTCTGGAAATTGGCAAGAACAAGAAGTTTTTTCTCACCCTCTCTGAAATATCCGATGAGATTCTTCTCCTGCTCCAGATAGGGTACAAATTCTCCGTAAACCACCGTCTCTTTATATTCCTCTGATTTTCTCAGGGCTGTCAGCTTCTTATAGAAAGACAGAACAGATCCCGCATTCTTTTCCTGGTCTTTTACATTGATGCGACTGCAGTTGGGATTCACCCTGAGCCACGGAGTTCCCTCGGTAAAGCCGGCGTTCTTTCCGTCAGTCCACTGCATGGGCGTACGCGCGTTATCCCTGGAAAAAGCGGCCACTCTCCGAAAAGCTTCTTCCTCACCAAGGCCAGCGTTCAGCGCCACCTGATATTCGTCCAGCGTACTTACGTCGTCTACATCTTCAATGCTGTTGAACTTCATATTTTCCATTCCGATCTCCTGACCCTGATAGATAAAAGGAAGTCCTTTCAGCATAAAGTAAACTCCTGCCAGAAGTTTTTTTGATGCGTCGCAGAGATCCTCCGGGCAAATATAATGACTTACGCCTCTCGGTTCGTCATGGTTTTCGATAATATTGGAGATCATACCGGTATCGCCGATTTTTTTCTGTGTGGAAAAAATACAGGATTTATACTCTTCCGGATTAAGATACGCCCTGCTGTCATACCATCCCCTGTCGCTCTTGCCGTAAACAGTCTCCGCAAAATCGAACATACTGGAAAAATATCCGTTTTCTCCGATAAAATCAGCGATCTCCTCCGGTTTCTCATTGAAAACCTCTCCTACCGTGAATGCGTTATGAGGACGGAAGGTTTTCTCAGCCATCTCTCCCAGAAATTCTCCGATCCCCTCCGCCTCAGCCAGCATATGGTCGATACCGGAAAGGCCGTCCGCTCTGTCCACAGGATAATCCCGGAACGGAAGTTTTTTCTTGATATTGATGATAGCGTCGATGCGGAAACCTCCAAGTCCTTTATCCAGCCACCAGTTGATATTTTTATATACTTCCTCCCGTACCCTGGGATTTTCCCAGTTCAGATCCGGCTGCTTTTTATGAAATACATGAAGATACTGTTTATCCGGATGGCCGGGAAGCGGTTCCCACACCGGTCCGCCGAAATAGCTTCTCCAGTTGCAGGGCGTCCCGCCGTCTTTCCTGTCTTCTATATAGAAAAAGTTTCCATATTCACCGTCAGGATCCTGGCAGGCCTTCTGAAACCATTCATGTTCGTCAGAACAGTGGTTCACCACAAGATCCATCAGGATATACATATCTCTTTTTTTCGCCTCTTCGATCAGGCGCTCCATGTCTTCCATGGTTCCGAAACGGGGATCAATGCTGTAGTAATCCGCGATATCGTATCCCTCATCCGCAAGGGGCGATTTATAAATTGGAGAAAGCCAGACGATATCCACGCCGAGATCCTTCAGGTAGTCCAGTTTGGAGATAATGCCGGGCAGATCCCCGATTCCGTCCCCGTTGGAATCATAAAAACTCTTGGGATAAATCTGATAGGCAACCTTGTCATGCCACCACTGTTTTTCATAGAATTCACACTCCAGTCCTCTTTATTTTCTCTGTATGTTTTTCTTGTGTTTTTCAAAATACAATTGTATTATAGTGTCATAAAAATCCTTTGTCTTTCATTTTTTCCATTACTTATTGTAAAATTTCCACTTTTTAAAGGAGATAATATGCAGCGCACCAGAACACAGTATAAAGAACAGACAGAAAGGGGCGGATATCTGTACCCTCTGGAAACCTACCGGTTCCATTTCAATCTGGAAAACAAGAACAAACCTCAGATCTGCGTATCCTACCACTGGCATCCGGAACTTGAGATCCTGCTGGTTGAAAGAGGGGAACTTACCGTCACCATAGAAGACCGTGAATACACGGGAAAAACAGGAGATCTTTTTTTCGTCAACCCCGGCTTTCTCCATACCATGTACGCCCGGGAGGGAAAAAACACCGTCTACAACGCCATTGTATTCGATCCCGCGTTCCTGTCCTTCCAGATGTACGACTATGTACAGAGCCATTATCTCGCGCCTCTGCTTTCCGGCAGGCTGCGCTTCCCCGAAAAGCTGGAAAAAGCGGGGACTGAATTCCCCGCTCTCTTCCAGATGCTCCGGGATGTTCTGGCATCCAATGAGCACCGTTATGCCTGTTATCAGTTTGAAACCAAGCTCTCCCTGTTGTCCGCCTTTATGACAATGTACAGAGAAAATCTCTTTATCACGGAATCCGAACGTTCCCGGAAGACTTCTCCGGAACAGGTGGCTCAGATCAAGGATATCCTGTCCTATATCCAGGATCACTATCAGGAAAAAATCCTCCTGGAGGACATCGCCGCATATCTGCATCTGTCCCCCAAATATTTCAGCCGGTATTTCAAAAAACAGTTCGGCCGTTCCTTCACGGAATATGTAAACGCCTTCCGGGTGGAACAGTCTCTTCCCCTTCTGGAGGATTCCTCTCTCAGCATTTCCGAAACAGCGTTTCGCTGCGGATTCGAAAGTCTGAGTTATTACGTCAAGGTGTTTAAAAAGATCATGGGAATGACTCCCGGCGAATACCGGATCAGCAGGTAGCGCCTCCCACTACTGTCTTCTCAAGGATTTTCTTCTTATCGATCTTACTGTTCAGAAGCTTGTCCTGTACATAGTCGAATCCCAGTCTCGCAATGGTATCCGCGAAACGTTCTCCGGAAATTCCCTCGTCGCGGAAGAACAGGATCGTACGTTCCACAAGATCGATCACCTCTTCCTCTGTGGTAAAGATTCTGTCCAGCGGGCGGCCCTCGGCAACTTTCTTGCCCCAACGTCCGCCGATATATACCTTATATCCTGTAAACGCCTCATTAACTGCGCCGAACGGACATTTTCCGATGCAACGGCCGCAGTGGTTGCATTTGTCCATCGGGATCCGGATACTGCCGTCTTCCAGCTTCGCCACTTTGATCGGACAGTTATCCTGAACCTGGCACTTCTTGCAGTTCTTACATTTGGAAAGGTCGATCTCCGGCACGCGCTGGCCGATGATTCCGATATCGTTCAGGCTCGGTTTCACGCAGTTATTGGGACAGCCGCCCACGGCGATCTTGAATTTGTGCGGCAGATCCACACCGTGATAGCCGATGTAATATAACTGGTGAAGTTTCTCGGAAAGATCGAAGGTATCGATAAGCCCGTACTGGCAGGTAGTACCTTTACAGGAAACCACCGGACGAACCTTGGAACCTGTACCGCCTGTCTCCAGTCCCGCCTCCTCGAGGAAAGCGAACACCGCGTCCAGATTGTCGTAGGGAACGCCCTGGATCTCCAGTGTCAGACGGGTTGTCATCGTCACTTCGCCGGAGCCGAATTTCTCCGCCGCCTCCGCGACTTTACGCTGTTCCTCAGAAGTCAGTTTCCCGTTTCTGGTGATCACGCGGACATTAAACACATCGTCGTATCTCTTATCCTGCAGACATCCCAGGCCTTTCACTCTTTTGATCTCAGCCGGAGAAAGTTTCTTTCCGTTGCGGGGCGCTTTCACATCGTTGAAGAACACGCCGCCCTCCAGAACCATTGTATTGGTGTATCCGTATGCTTTCAGGCGGTTCTGAAGGAAATAAGCTCTCTTTCCCTTGGTGCATACCAGAAGCAGTTTCGCGTCTTTATCCAGTCCTTCAATGGGGCCGTTCACTGCGGAGAGGTTTACCCACTGCGCATTGGCGACAGTCTGCTGGGGCTGCACGTCGATCACGGCGTAGTCTTTTGCCGCGCCCGCGGCATATTCTGCGGGGCTTATGGATGTAAGAACTCCGTCGATCTTGTTTTCCAGCACATAGCAGGTTGTCACGAAGGGATGGATCGCCGTGGAGAAAGGCGGAGCATATGCGAAATCAAGGGTGTCGAAATCATCCAGCTTCATGCCCTGCGAAATTCCCACAACGGCGATATCTGTCATCTTATCCACCGCGCCTGCGCCCAGAACCTGAACGCCCAGGAGTTTCCTGGTGGACGTCTCTGCCGTCATTTTTACCACAAAAGAAGAGGCTCCCGGATAATAGTGGGCTTTATCGTCCACCACAGTGATCACGGAAGTGGTCGCATACCCTGCCGCTTTCGCCTGTTCTTCAGTGAGTCCTGTACGGCCTCCGTTGAGAGTTGGAAGAAGGCGCACCACGCCGGTCCCCAGGCATCCGCCGTATCCGTTTCCCGCGCTGTTCATGGCCTTTGCCATAGCGCGCGCCGCAAGATTAGCGGTAGATCCCATTGCGGACCACTGCGCCTGTCCTGTAATGGCGTTTTTCACCATCGCGCAGTCGCCTGCGGCGTAAACGTCGGGAAGATTTGTCTTCATATTTGAATCTGTAAGGATCGTGCCTTTGAACATTTCCAGTCCGGAATCCGCAAGGAATCCTGTAGCCGGACGGATACCGATAGCGACGATCACCACGTCCGCCGCAAATTCTCCGTTGGAAGTAAGGACTTTCTGCGCCTTGCCTTCCCCTTCGATACCATTGAGCATTGTGGAGGTCTGTACACGCATACCGGCTTCTTTCAGTTTCTTCTTCGCAAAATCTGCCATCTCCGCGTCAAACGCGTTGGGCATGATCTGGGAAGCCGCGTCGATCACAGTTACCTCCAGCCCCTGCGCCATAAGGTTCTCCGCAACCTCCAGTCCGATGAAGCCCGCGCCGCAGACAACGGCCTTATGGCAGTTCTTCTCTTCCACATAGGCGCGGATCCCTACCGCGTCGTCAGGGGTACGCACACAGAAAACACCGGGAAGGGTGATTCCTTCGATCTGGGGAACAAAGGGAACCGCTCCGGTGGCAATGATCAGTCTGTCATATGTTTCTGTAAATTCCTCGCCGGATTTTTTCTTCAGACAGACGGTTTTCGCAGCGCTGTCGATGGAGATCGCCTCACAGCCTGTATAAACCTCCGCTCCTGTCAGTCCGGAATATTTCGCCGGCGTGTTGACGATAAGTTCGTCTCTGGACGGGATATCTCCGCCGATGTAGTAGGGAAGACCGCATCCGGCGTAGGAAATGTCTTCGCCTTTGGTAAATACTTTTACTTCCGCGTTTCTGTCGCAGCGTTTCAGTTTCGCCGCGGCTTTTGTTCCGGCGGCGACGCCGCCGAGGATTACATACTTCATATATTTTCTCCTTTCGTGGGGGTGTGATACTTTCTCATGTTTAGGCGGGAGCCTAGTGATACCACGAATCTGTCTCTTATACACATCTCCGAGCCCACGAGACTGCAGCTAATCTCG
>ERZ1090864.545-NODE-547-length-20634-cov-11.032509_pt1 | contig 20634 bp, 17 predicted proteins | sample MGYA00478479_ERZ1090864 | MGnify/ENA primary metagenome ERZ1090864 (study PRJEB33644, sample SAMEA5815743) | chicken gut metagenome | biome: Chicken; feature: Gastrointestinal Tract; material: Caecum | place: Ireland | collected 2019-01-01 | study: A study of the...
ACCCCTTCGTCCCCTTCAACCGCAACGCGGTGCTGTTCCCCCGCAAGATCAACGGGATGTTCACCCTGCTCAGCCGCCCCTCCGACTCGGGCCACACCCCCTTCGGCGACATCTTCCTCAGCCAGAGCCCGGACATGGAGTTCTGGGGCCGCCACCGCCATGTGATGGGCAAAAGCGGCAACTGGTGGGAGAACCTGAAGATCGGCGGCGGCGCCGCCCCCATCGAGACCAGCGACGGCTGGCTGCTGTTCTACCACGGCGTCACCGGCACCTGCAACGGCTATGTCTACTCCATCGGCGGCGCCATCCTGGACCGCGACGAGCCCAGCCGTGTGCTGCACCGCTGCTCCACCTTCCTGCTGACCCCCGAGACCGATTATGAGGAGCGCGGCTTTGTGCCCAACGTCTGCTTCCCCTGCGCGACCTTGCAGGACGCCGCCACCGGGCGCATCGCCCTCTACTACGGCTGCGCGGACAGCTATGTCGGCCTGGCCTTCACCACGGTCGATGAGGTGACCGACTACATCAAAGCCCACGACGAGACCAGCTGCGCAGACCGCGAACTGGGACTGCGCTGAATATAACAGCCCGGCGCCCGCTCCGGCTTTTGCCCGGGGCAGGCGCCTGTGTGAAAAAGGAGGGTTTTCTTCATGCCACGCATCAAGCAGGCGGCGCAGGAGATGCTGAACGACATCATCCTGCCCTTCTGGATGTCCCTCAAAGACCCGGTCCACGGCGGCTTTTACGGCCTGGTGGACTTTGACCTCCGGGTGGACAAGACCGCCGAAAAGGGCTGCATCCTCAACAGCCGCATCCTGGACATCTACGCCACCAGGGTCTATTCCCCCGCGCTGCACCGGCAGCTGGTCTTTTTTGACCGGCACTACCAGTCCATCATCGACCTGTACAGCTACGGCCACGACATCGAGTCCAGCTGGCTGATCGACTGGGGCTGCGCCCTGCTGGGCGACGAGGCGCTGACCGCCCGGATCGCGGCCATCGACTCGGACCTGGCCCGCAGCGTGTACCGGCACGCCTACCGCAGCTCCTCCCTGCTCAACGAGTGTGAGCGCGGGGTGGACGACACCACCCGCGTCTGGTGGGTGCAGGCCGAGGCCGTGCTGGGTTTTGTAAACGAATACGAAAAATCCGGCGGGCAGGAATATGCCGCCGCTGCCGCCCAGATCTGGCACTACATCACCGGCAAGCTGGTAGACAAGCGCCCCGGCGGCGAGTGGTTCTGGTCGGTGGATGAAAGCGGCCAGCCGGCCAGCCGCCAGCCCATCGTGGAACCGTGGAAATGCCCCTACCACAACGGGCGTATGTGTATGGAACTGATCAGGAGGGACCCCCATGTCGAAGTCTGAGCTGCACCCCGAATACCTGCGCCAGAAGGCCCTGCAAGAGGCGCTTCTGGCCCGCAAGAACCACAAATCCGACTGGTACAACGGCATCTACGACCGATGGGAGCATCCGGTCCTCACCCGCGAGCACATCCCCCTGGAGTGGCGGTTCGACCTTGACCCCGCCGCAAACCCCTATTTTATGGAGCGGCTGGGCGTAAACGCGGTGTTCAACGCCGGCGCCATCGAGCTGGACGGCAAGTTCTATCTGGTGGCCCGGGTGGAGGGCAACGACCGCAAGAGCTTCTTTGCGGTGGCCGAGAGCAGCAGCCCGGTGGACGGCTTCCGCTTCTGGGATAAGCCCATTGAGCTGCCCGACACCTGCCCCGAGGAGACCAACGTCTACGATATGCGGCTGACCAAGCACGAGGACGGCTGGATCTACGGCGTGTTCTGCTCCGAGAGCAAGGACACCTCCAACCCCGACCTGTCCGCCGCCGCGGCCCGGCAGGCGGACATCGACCTGTTCGTGCTGGACGACGGCTGGTTCAAGGGGCGCAGCGACACCACCTCCAGTCTGGGGGACTGGACCGCAGACCGGAACAAACTGCCCGGCGGCCTGCCCGAGCTGTGCGCCAGACTGAACGATATGGACATGGAGCTGGGCCTCTGGGTCGAGCCGGAGGCAGTCAGCCCCGACAGCGACCTGTACCGGGCCCATCCGGACTGGGCCCTCGCGGTGCCGGGACGCCGGCCTGTCCAGATCCGCCATCAGTACACCCTGGACCTCAGCCGTCCGGATGTGGTGGACGGCATCTGGCAGCAGCTGGAGCAGGTGCTGCGCAGCTGTCCCATCCGGTATCTGAAATGGGACATAAACCGCGCCCTGGCCGATGTTTACAGCACGGCCCTGCCGGCTGCACGTCAGGGGGAAGTTTACCACCGCTATGTGCTGGGCCTGTACGAGCTGCAGCGGCGTCTGGCCGAGACCTTCCCCGATCTGCTGCTGGAAAACTGCGCCGGCGGCGGCGCCCGCTTTGACTGCGGTATGCTGTACTACAGTCCCCAGATCTGGTGCAGCGACAACACCGACGCCCGGGCCCGGCTGACCATCCAGTACGGCACCAGCCTGTTTTATCCCGGCTGTGTCGTGGGAGCCCACTTCTCGGCGGTGCCCAACCACTGCAGCGGCCATGTCTCCACCATCGAAGCGCGGATGGCCGCAGCCCTCTCGGGGACCTTCGGCTTTGAGCTGGACCTGACCGCCTGCACCCCGGAGGAGCTGGAAGCCCTGCGCCCCTATGTGGCCTGGTACCGGGAACATGGCGGGTTGGTGCGCAGCGGCGACCTCTACCGCCTGTGCCCGCCCGACCCCGGTTCCCTGGGCGCAGCCTGGATGATCGCCGCACCCGACGGCAGCGAGGCCGCCGTCTTTGCGGTGGGGGATGTGCTGGGCGGCGCCCATGGGCGACCTGTCCATCCAGGTGCACCCGTCGGACGACTATGCCCTGGCCCATGAGCACCAGCTGGGCAAGACCGAAGCCTGGTATGTGATGGACTGCGACGAGGGCGCCACCCTCTACTACGGTTTCCGCCACCAGATCGGCAAGGACGAGCTGGCCCGCCGGGCCAAGGACGACACCCTGACCGAGGTGCTGAACGCCGCCCCCGTCGAAAAGGGCGACCTTTTCTTCATCCCCTCGGGCACCATCCACGCCATCCGCAAGGGGATCCTTGTGGCAGAGATCCAGGAAAATTCCAACGTCACCTACCGGGTCTACGACTACGGCCGCACCGGCGCGGACGGCAAGCCCCGCCAGCTGCATCTGGACCAGGCACTGGAGGTGACCTGCCTCGAGCCGCCCGCCGCGCCGCCGACCCGGATGTGAGCTGGACCGTCCTGAACGCCGACTGCGGCCTGTATCCCTGGCCGCCGCCGGCCGGGCGCACCGGCTTCCAGCGGCCGGGCAACCTGTTTGAGAGTATGCTGCGCCGCATCTGCCCCTATGGCATCCGCGGCTTCTGGTACTACCAGGGCGAGCAGGACGAGGAGTGGCCCCGGGACTACCGGGCCGAGCTGACGCAGCTGGTCCGCTGCTGGCGGAACTGCTGGGGCGACTTTGAAGGGCCGGCGGCTCGCCCTGCTGGCGCTGGAGACGGTGTATGGCCAGCCGGTGGCGGGCCGTTCGCCCCAGCTGCTGAAGGCCCGGCGGGGTCCCGGCCCGGGACAGGTCCTGCTCCACTTTGCCCATGCCGCCGGCGGGATGCAGGTGCAGGGCGGCGGCGTACAGCTGGCTGGCGCCGACGGCATTTTTCGGGACGCCCGGGCCGTCCCGGACGGCCCCGACCGGATCCTGGCGGACTGCGGCGCCCTTCGACACCCCTGTGCCGTCCGCTACGCCTGGTACAATTACGGCCCCGCCGGCCTTTACGGCGGCACGGGCCTGCCCGCGGCGCCCTTCGGGCCCCAAACACTCAACGATTGACCCGGGGCGCGTCCCCATACGCCCCGACGGGAAGGATTGCCATGAAAAACAGACACCTGAACGATTCTCCCTTTTTCCGATTCATGAGTTTTGCCGGAGACGTGTTCCTGCTGCATCTGTGCTGGCTGCTGGGCTGTGTGCTTGTGATCACGGCCGGGGCGTCCACCACGGCGGCCTTCGCGCTGCGGCCCGCCTTTGCCCAACTGGAACAACAGCATTGAACGCTGGAGGATCTTGATCTATGCAGCAAATCCACGCCATCAATTTCGCACCCTTCGCCCCCCGAGGGGCTTTTGCCGGCCCGGAAGCCGCCGGTGAACTGTGCCGGATGCAGGAGCTGACCGGGGCAGATACCGTCATTTTCTGTCCCGGCGCGGTCCAGGCCGACCCCTTTGTGGAGGAGATCGACTTCACCGGACGGCACACCACCTCCGACCAGGAGCTGCTCGCCATGACGCAGCTTGCCCACAGCCGGGGGATGCGTGTTTTCTGGAAGCCCACCGTCAATTGTCTGGACGGCACATGGCGGGCGCGCATCAGCTTTTTTGACCACGACGTCCCCTGCGAGACCAAATGGTCCGGCTGGTTTGCGTACTACCAGGCATTCCAAATGCATTTTGCGGCCCTGGCCCAGAATGAAGGCATAGCGAACGCGCAGCCAATCTGCGCGGGGGCCCCTTGCGCCGGCAGGTGCGAGTACCAGCCTCCAGGCACAGCCCCTGCCGGGCGCCATAAAATCGGGACGGTTGTCCGCCGCACACAAACGTGCAGCGGGCGGCCGTTCCTTTTTGCGCCCGTCCGTGCAAAAAAGCCCCGGAACGTTCGTTCCAGGGCTTTCGCGGCGCCGGGCAGTACCGGCGTCTGAAAATCACGTTGCCGCTGCAGGAGGCGTGACCCCGAGCTTTTGGTACAGCGCGTTCTTGATGACCGCCACACAGGCCTCCCAGCCAAGGCGGCTGGGGTTCAGCGTCAGGTCGTAGTTGACGGGGTTTGTCCAGTTGCTGCCGCCGGTATGGTACTTGTAGTATGTCGCGCGGTAGCGGTCGGTCTTGGCGATGTAGGCGTCGGCCTCGCTGGCCGTGACCCCCATCCGCTGCATGATCCGTTCGCGGCAATAGGGGCGGGGCGCCTCCACATAGATGCTGAGGACATTGGTCCGGTCCCGCAGCACATAGTCGGCCGCCTTGCCCACAATGACGCAGCTCTCGGTATCAGCCAGTTCCCGGATGATCCTGGCCTCGTACTGGTAGACATAGTCGTCGGAGGTAAAGCGCCCGGTCTGGGGATAGGGCAGCAGCCGCTGGGGCAGCCGGTGCAGCAGCGCGCCCAGATAGCCGCGGCGCAGCTGCTCGTCGCTTTTGGCAAAATCCTGCTCCGGCTCGCCGGCCATCTGGCTGGCCAGGGTCAGGATGCGGTTTTCATAGCAGTGGATCCCCAGATCCTCCGCCAGTCGGATGCCCATCTGCTTGCCGCCGGAGCCAAAGCCGCGGGCGATGGTAATGACATACTTTTCCATAAAGACACCCCTTTCAGCGCCTGCCCAGAGAAGAAATGGCCCGGGGCCGGACCTCCCCGGGGATGGGGAGATAGCTGCGGCCTTCCAGCGCGGCCTGCCAGGCCCGGCGGGCTTTGGCCAGCTTCTCCGGGTGCTGCATCAGCCGGATGGCGGTCTGCCCCAGGACCTTGCCGCAGTAGCACATATACTTGTGGGCCACAGAACCCTTGCCCTGGGCCACGATCTGCCAGGTGTGGCCGCCGCTGCCGGGAGCCCAGGTGGCAGTATAGATCTGCGCGGTGGGGCACTGCCAGCTCACATCCCCCACGTCGGTGGAGCCGCCCCCAACCGGAGGAACGGCCAGCGGCTGATACGGCAGAGGCTGGCCGTGGAAAGGCTCCCCCATGCGTGCCTGGACGGCGGCACGGTCCTCCGGCTTTTTCAGCCAGTTCAGGGCCCTTTGCAGGGCCTCGTTTTTGTCCGCGCCGCTGCTGGCGGTGATGCGTTCCATAAAGCGCAGCTCCTCCCCGGTCAGGGCGGGGGCAGGGATCTGCCCGAAGGACGCGGCCAGCTCCTGTTCCAGGGGGATGTTGGGGATCAGTTCGGCGCAGGTCTTGATGAGTTCCCAGCTCACACTGGTCTCCGTCGCCATGGCCATCCCCCGGGCGATGAGGTTGACCCGCTGGAACAGCTCCTGGGCCTGTTCGGTGCGGGGAGCCCGGATGAGGTACAGCGCCGATGCATGGGACTGCACCACATTGGGGGAAAAGCCTCCGCCGTCCAGGATGGCATAGTGGATCCGGGCGTCGTCGATCATGTGTTCCCGCAAAAAGTTGACCCCCACGTTCATCAATTCCAAGGCGTCCAGCGCACTGCGGCCTTTTTCGGGGCAGCCGGCCGCATGGGCGGCCACCCCCTCAAAGGTGTACAGCACCTGGATATTGGCCAGAGAGACGTTCTGCATCACATGGGTGGCCTCGGCCGGGTGCCAGCTGAGGGCACAGTCCAGCTGCCCGAAAATGCCGCTGCGGGCCATGAAAGCCTTGCCGCTGCCCCCTTCCTCACCGGGACAGCCATAATAGAGGACGGTGCCGGCCGCGCCGGTGCGCTGCAGGTACTGCTTGACCGCCAGGGCGGCCGCCAGCGCGCCCACCCCCAGCAGGTTGTGGCCGCAGCCGTGGCCGTTGCCCCCCGGCTCCAGGGGACAGGGTTCGGCCACGCCCGCCTTCTGGCTCAGCCCGCTCAGGGCGTCGAACTCCCCCAGCAGGCCGATGACCGGACGGCCGCTGCCGTACCGGGCGGTGAACGCCGTGGGGATATCGGCCACCCCCCGGGTGACCGCAAAGCCCTCTTTCTCCAGATAGTCCGCCAGCAGCCCGGCCGAGACGAACTCGGTGAAGGCCGTTTCGGGGTGGTCCCACACACTGTCGGCCAGGTCGCCCAGCTCCCCGGCTTTCCGGTCGATGATCTTCAGATCCTGGTATTCTTCCATGGCGGTTCACACCTCCTGACCAAAATAGGGCAGAATGCAGGCAAAGGCGCAGCGGTATCCCTTGACAAGGCTGTCGATCTCCACGTATTCCTCCCGGGTATGGGCGCCTGCGCCCTCCACCACGCCCACGCACACCGCAGGGATGCCCAGAGAAAGCGGGATGTTGCAGTCGGTGCTGCCGGCGTGGAGAGCGGGCTTGACCCCGCTGTACGCTTCGATGGCGGCGCCGATGCGGCGGGCGAGGCCGGCCAGCTGTCCGGAATCCACCGGGCCGCTGCAGGGCCGCTGGCCCAGCAGCTCCACACGGACAGTGACTCCCTTGGCCCGGTAGGCCTCCACCACCGCCTCAAAGTGGCGGCGCATCGAATCCAGGTCCCGGGCGCTGTCGCTGCGGTATTCATACAGCATCTCCGCCTGCTGGGCGATGGTGTTGACGCTGGTCCCTCCCTGGATGGTGCCCACGTTGTAGGTGGTGCGGGTCTTGGTCACCGGGGGCTTGAGCTGGTAGAGTTCATCGATCATGGAGGCCAGATAGGCGATGGCATTCCGGTTGCCAAAGCTCCCGAAACTGTGGCCCCCTTCGGTGAGGATCTCCACCCGGTAGCGCTCGCTGCCCACAGCGTCGGTGCACAGACCCTCGAAATAGCCGTCGAAGGAGCAGAACTCCGCGATCCGGCCGGCGTAGCTTTTGCAGATCTGGCGGCTCCCCTTCAGGTTGCCCAGGCCCTCCTCGCCGGCGTTGGCCACAAAGACAAAGCCCTTGCCTCCCGCCGGCTGCAGCCCTTGGGCCAGCACATACCTGGCTGCCAGCAGCAGCGCCACCAGGTTGGCGGTGTCGTCCCCAATGCCGGGGCAGAATATCCTGCCGTCCTCCACTTTCAGGGGCAGGGGCGTGGTGTCGGGGAACACCACGTCCATATGGGCCATAAAGACGGTGACGGGGTTGGAATCGGTGACGCCGATGGGGCACACCACATTGAGGGCCTGGTCAATAAAAGCCTGGGGCGCGCCGTTCTGGTGGAACCAGTCGCACACGAACTTGGCCCGCTGCTCCTCGTGGTTGCTGGGCGCAGGGATCTGTGCCAGCCGGGTCAGCAGGTCATAGCCGTATGGGCGCTCCGCCTCGATATAATCCAGGATCTCCTGTTTCATGCTGGGCGCCTTTCTGCTGGTCCCCACCTTCATGGCCGGGGGCATTTCGTATTTCAGGCAGGCCACCCGGGGCCCGGGGGCCGCCTCCAGGGTCTGGGGCGGTAGCTGGCCGCAGGCCTCGGCGGCATACGGGCAGCGGGTGTGGAAGGGGCAGCCCCGGGGCGGATCGATGGGGGATGGGATCTCCCCTTTCAGGTGGATGCGGTGGGCAGAGGCGTGGGGATTTGTGTCCGGCACGGCGCTCAGCAAAGCCTCGGTGTAAGGGTGCATGGGATGGGCGAACAGTTCGTCCGCGGAGGCTTCCTCCACCAGATGTCCCAGATACATCACCCCGATGCGGTCCGAGATATAGCGCACCACACTGATGTCGTGGGCGATGAATACATAGCTCAGGTCGTTTTCATCCCGCAGCTGCTTGAGCAGGTTGATGACCTGAGCCTGGATGGACACATCCAGCGCGGACACCGGCTCGTCGCATACGATCAGCTCGGGCTGCAGGATCAGCGCCCGGGCGATGCCCACCCGCTGGCGCTGACCGCCGGAAAATTCATGGGGATACCGGTAGAAGTGTTCCGGCCGCAGGCCCACCCGGCGCAGGGTCTCCAGGGCGGCGCTCATCTGCTTGTCCCGGTCCCTCTCCCCGTGGATCTCCAGCACCTCCATCAAGATATCGCCCACCCGCTTGTGGGGATTCAGGCTGGTATAGGGGTCCTGGAAGATCATCTGCACCTTGCGCCGTGTGGGGCGCAGGGCTTTCATGCCGGTGTGAGTTACGTCCTGGCCCAGCAGCTCCAGTGTGCCGCCGGTGGGCTCCAGCAGGCGGATCAGGGTGCGTCCAAAGGTGGATTTGCCGCAGCCCGACTCCCCCACCAGGCCGTAGATCTCCCCCTTGCGCACCTCCAGGCTGATGCCGTCCACCGCCTTGACCTGATTCACCACCCGGCCCAGGGCGCTGCGCACCGGAAAATAGGTGCGCAGCTGCCGGGTACGGATCACAACATTTTTGGATTCATGCATGGTTCATTCCTCCCTGGCGCACATCCAGCAGCGCACCCAGTGGCCCGGCGCCGCTTCCTGCAGCCGGGGCATGGCGGTGCGGCACCGCTCCGACACATGGGGGCAGCGCTGGGCAAAGCGGCAGCAGCCCTGGGGCACCTGATTCAGCAGGGGCACCGTCCCCTCGATGGAGTACAACGGCTTGGCGCGGTCGCCGTCCAGCCGGGGGATGGAGTGGATCAGCCCCCAGGTGTAGGGGTGGCGCGGATCGTCAAAAATGGCGGCTTTGTCGGCCTGCTCCACGATCTGTCCCAGATACATCACCGCTACCCTGTCGCAGGTCTCGGCCACCACCCCCAGGTCATGGGTAATCAGCATGACGCTCATCCCCAGCTTTTGGTTCAGTTCCCGGATCAGGTCCATGATCTGGGCCTGCACCGTCACGTCCAGGGCGGTGGTGGGCTCGTCGGCGATCAGCAGCTCCGGCTTGCAGGCCAGGGCAATGGCGATCATCACCCGCTGGCGCATCCCGCCCGAAAGTTCGTGGGGGTACTGCATCACCCGGCGTTCGGGGGCGGGAATGTTGACCAGCTTGAGCAGTTCCACCGCCTTTTCCATGGCCTGCCTGCGGGCAAGGCCCTGGTGGATCATCAGGGGTTCACAGATCTGATCGCCCACCGTAAAGACCGGGTTCAGGCTGGAAAGGGCGTCCTGAAAGATCATCGAGATCCGGCTGCCCCGCACCTTGTGCATCTCTTTGGGCGAGAGGGCCAGCAGGTCTTCCCCGTCCAGGCGGATGCGGCCCTCATAGTGCACATCCCGTTTTTCATCGTACAGCCGCAGGATGCTCTGGCTGGTGACGCTTTTGCCGCAGCCCGACTCTCCCACCAGCCCCAGGATCTCCCCCTGGGCCACCGAAAAGCTGACGCCGTCCACCGCCTTGAGCCACCCTTGCCGGGTGCGGAAGCTGGTGGAAAGGGAATCCACCTGCAGGGTCGTTCCTTTTTCGCTCATAGCGCTTCCTCCTCAATGCGACATGGGGTCCAGCAGGTCCCGCACGCCGTCGCCAAACAGGTTGAACCCCAGCACCGCCAGCGCGGTAAAAACGCCGGGATACAGAATCAGCCACCAGGCGGTGTAGACGTAGGTGCGGCCCTGGCTGAGGATGCTGCCCCAGCTGGGCTCGGGCACCGGCACGCCCGCCCCCAGAAGGCTGAGGGCGGCCTCGCTGAGGATGGCGCTGGCAAACACAAAGGTCATCTGCACAATGACCGGCGAAAGGGTGTTGGGCATGATGTGCTTCCACAGGATGCGGGTGGGCGAAGCCCCCAGGCATACCATGGCCTCCACATAGGTCTGCTCCCGGGCCGCGAGAGCCGAGGAACGCACCATCCGGGCCAGGCTGGGGGTGCTGACCACCATCAGGCTGATGATCACGTTGCGGACGCTGGGGCCCAGCACCGCCATCAGGCAGATGGCCAGCAGGGTGGACGGGATCGCCTTCAGGCCGTCGCAGATCCGCATCAGCACCGCGTCCAACACCTTGTTGTAGCAGGAATACAGGCCGATCAGCAGTCCCATGGCCCCGGCCAGCACGCTGACCGAGAAGCCCACGAACAGAGAGATGCGGGTCCCGTAGATCACCCGGGCGAACACGTCCCGGCCCAGATCGTCGGTGCCGAACCAGTGCCCGGGGCCGGGGGGCTGCAGCCGCTGGGAGACGGCGTTGGTGTAGGGGTCGGTGCCGGACAGCCCGGTGAGCAGGGGCGCCGCCAGAGCGACCAGCACCAGCAGCACCACCAGCGCAAGCCCCACCACCGAGGCGCGGTTTTTCAAAAAGGCATGGATGCGCAGGCTGCGCTGCTCCCCTTCCAGCCGTCTGCGCAGGGCCTTCAGCTCGGCCGAGCCGGCCGTATAGGTCTTTGTGGCTTCCATTCTTGTCCTCCCTTCAGCTGACCCGGATGCGCGGGTCGATCAGTCCGTACAGCAGGTCTGTCAGCAGGTTGATGAGCACGTTGATGAGGGCCACCAGCAGCACCACCGCCTGGATCACCTCATAGTCCCGGCGTCCAATGGAGTTGACGATGAGCTGGCCCAGCCCCGGGACCCCGAACACCGTCTCCACCACTGCGGCGCCCGACAAGGCCCCGATGAAGCTCTGCCCGATGACGGTGACGATGTTCACCAGCGCGTTGCGGAAGGCGTGCTTCCCTACCAGGACCGCCTCGCTGACCCCCTTGGCTTTGGCCATCCGGATGTAGTCGCTGTTGAGCACCTCCAGCATACTGGAGCGAGTCATCCGCATCATCAGGGCGGTGTACATAAAGCCCAGGGCCACAGCCGGCATGGCGATGGAGCGCAAATGGGCCGCCGCGCCCCCTGACCAGGGGGTATAGCCCGACACCGGCAGCCACCGCAGCTGCACCGAGAACAGCATCATCAGCCCCAGCCCCAGCAGGAAGCTGGGCACCGACACCCCTGCCAGGGCAAACACCGACACAAAACCGTCGGCAAGGCTGCCGCGCTTGCGGGCGGCCAGCATCCCCAGGGGCAGGGCAATGGCCAGACTGATCAGCATGGCGAACAGGGCCACGTTGATGGTGGGCAGGAAGTGCTCCCGGATCATATTGGCCACCGTGTCGCCGGTGGTGCTGGTGCCAAGGTCTCCCTGCAAAATGCCGCCGATCCAGCGGAAATACTGGATGTAGAGCGGGTCGTTCAGGCCCATCTGCTCCTCCAGGGCCGCGATGTCCTCCATCGAGGCCTCGCTGCCCAGCATGGCGGCGGCGGGGCTGCCCGGGGCAAGGTGGACCAGTGCGAACACCACAAGGGAGACGATGAACAAAATCGGCAGGACCGAAAGCAGGCGTTTTGCGATATACTTCTTCATTTCCACTCTCCTCTGAACAAAACAGGGCGCCGGGCCCGGAAAAGGCAGCGCCCTGTTTTTTGGGGTCAAGCTGTGCTGGCAGGCTTACAATTCGACATAGGCGTTCCAGATGTAGACGCCGTTGCCCATATACAGCCCCTTGACCTTGTTGGTGCACGCATAGGAGACGATATAGTGTCCCACGCTGATGCAGGGCAGGTACTGCCAGCTGTACTCCTGCAGTTCGTTCCAGATCTCCAGGGCGTCCTCCCGGACGGTGGCGTTGTTGAACTCGTCCAGCAGCTGGGCGGTGCGCTCATCGTTGGTCCAGCCGGGATAGGTGGGTCCGAAATAGGATTTCAGGCTGGGCAGGGGCACCGCCGCAAAGCTGGTGATGTAGATGTCAAAGGCCGACGGATCGGTGCGGTAGCCGGTGAAGGTGGCCCAGTCCACCGTGGTCAGCTGGGCGTCCATCCCGATGGAGGTCAGCTCATCCTGCAGCACGAGGCCGATGTTGTTGTAATTGTTCAGGGTGGGAGCCAGGATGGTGAAGGTCTCGCCGTTGTAGCCGGCGCTCTCCAGATAGGAGGCGGCCAGGTCGGGGTCCCGCAGGTCGTAGTATTCGCTGCCGGCGTCGGTGACCCAGTAGGCGTTCAGGTCGTCCATATAGCAGCTGCCCAGCTGGTAGTCGCTGCCAAAGGCGGCGGCCATCAGGTCATCGCAGTTGGCGACGGCGTTGACGGCGCTGCGGATATCCTGGCTGCTGGCGATGCTGCTGGGGTCCTTGTTGAACACCATGCAGACGGTGCCGGCCTGCTCCTCCATCACCTGGTAATTGGGGTCCCCCTCCAGCATGGGTTTGTTGTCGCTGGAAATGCTGATGACGTCATAGGTGCCCGCCTGCAGCCCCGCCAGCTGGGTGGAAAGCTCGGCCACTTTGTCGTAGTAGATGGTCTTGGTGTAGGCGTGCTTGTAGCCGCCCCAGCCGTCCATGATCTCCTCGGTGGTGCCCTGGAGGTAGTAGGGGCAGTAGTCGTCAAACCGCTCCAGCTGGACGTACTGGTCCTGCCGCCACTCTACGAACCGGTAGGGTCCGGTGCCGATGTACTGGTTCAGGTAGCCGTTCTCGTCCTCGTCGGCACAGCAGGCGGCGGTGGTGATGATGGCGGGCTGGCTGCCGCCGGCCATCATGTCGGGCAGGGTCAGCAGGGAGCTCTCCGCCGTGATGGTGACGGTGTTTTCGTCCACAGCCTCAAACAGGCTGTCCCCCACCATCTCGCCGGCGTTGCTGTAAGCGCCGGTCCAGCGGTTGAGACTGGCCGCCACGTCATCCGCCGTCATGACGGTGCCGTCGTGGAAATTGACCCCCTGCCGCAGGTGGAAGGTGAGGGTGTGGCCGTCCTCGCTCAGCTCGTAGCTCTCACACAGCTCGGGGATGACCTCCGAGTTGGCGTTCAGGGTGACCAGCTTTTCCCACACCGTGCCGGAAAAGATCTGCCGCGCCACCAGGGTGGTGGTCTTGTGCACATCGTAGCTGGCGGCCTCCTGGGAGACGGCAAAGTGAAGGGTGTCCTTGATCTGGGTGGTGTCCACCGGGCCGGAAACCGCCGAAGAAGCGCCGCCGGAGACTGCGGAGGCCGCCGTGGATGCGGAGTCGGAGCCGCCGCAGCCGCTCAGGACCCCCATGGCGCCGGCTGCCAGGCCGGCGACGCCTGCCGCACGCAGGAAGGAACGGCGTGTGATCTTTTTCTTCATCATGTATTACTCCCCTCTTTTGGTATGCTGTCCCATCGGCAAAGCAAAGAAAAAAAGGACACAGCAATGACTTTTCAACGTCATTGTTGTGTCCTTGTGTTTCTCTGTGCCACCGCGGAGCGCCTTACCGGGCTGCCCCGCCGGGTTTCTTGGGTCATTTGCAGTTTAGCACAATGAAAGCTGCATTGTAAATAGTCAAGCTGCCAAAGATCGCAAGCTTTCTTTCAATTTTTTATCAAAACGCCACAAAACTTCATTTTATTCACTCCGAGCCGCCCTTCTCATATCACCCAATCGAACACAGCCAGCATGAGGGGCATGGTAACGATGGACAGCAGCGTGGACATGACGTACAGCGCGCTGGACTTGCCGGCATCCTGGCCATAGAGCTGGACCATCGAGGTGATGGTGGTGCACGCCGGGGTGATGGCCGCCAGGTACACCGTCATCAGGATGGCGCGGCCGTCGGGCAGCAGCGCCGCCATCCCCGTCGCCCACAGCAGGACCAGCGCTGCCAGCGGGTAGACCACCAGCCGCAAGGCAGCGGTGAGGTAATAGCGCGGGGTGCACACCAGCTGCCGCAGGGGCGACTCGGCAATGGCCATACCGGCCAGCAGCATTCCCAAAGGCCCCATCAAAGCGCCCATGTCATCCATCGCGCCGGACAGGACGGCCGGCAAAGGGATGCGGCCGGCGTACAGCACCGCGCCCGCCGCGATGGACAGCAGGTTGACGTTGGTGAGGATAGCTTTCCAGCTCAGCGCACCTGCCCCGCGCAGGATCATGCTTCCATGGGTCCACAGCAGCACCAGCTGCACGATGATAAAGGCACAGGAATAGATCACATACTCCTGCCCCAGCAGCGCCTGTACCAGCGGGATGACCAGCGCCCCGGCGTTGCTGTAGATGGCGGTGGCCCGCTCGATGGCGTCCAGGTCCAAAAAGCGGCGCAGCAGTCCTGTCAGCACCAGGAACAGCAGGTGGATGGCGGCAGCCGCTGCAAAGGATACGGCCAGCCCCGCACGGATGGCAGGCGTGTCCTCGATCTGGAAGGCGTCGATGATGACGCAGGGGATCACGAGATAGACCAGGATCACCGACAGCACCTTGCTGTCGGCCGCCCGCAGCAGCCCGGCGCGGACCAGCACAAAGCCGGCCAGCAGGATCAGGAACAGCTGGGCGATCTCGTGGGCGAGCAAAAGGGAGATCTGCATGAAAGATACCTCCGATCACACAAAAGGGAGGCGCCAGGCAGCGCCTCCCTTTGATGCAGGTAGTTGGATGGCTCAACGGGCAGGGTCCTCACCTTCCGTGTTGTCACGGGCGCTTTTCGCAAGGCGGGCAATGTGCAAAGCGAGGTAGGCTGTCTCCTCGTTGGGGATGAAGATGTTGTACTTGCGCAGCAGATAGGTGCGGATCCGCTCGGCGCAGTCCGTGGCAGCGGGGTATCCCTGCTGCATCTGGCGGAACAAAAAGTCGTCGTCGCTGTCCATCAGCTTGCCCGAGAAAAACCGGTCCGCAAAAAATTGCAGGTGGCTGATGAAGCGGGTGTAGTGGATGCTCTCGGTGTCGAGATGGGTGTGCATCCGGTAGGTGACGATATTGGTCAGCTCCCCGATCAGGCGGGCAGCCTGCATGGCGTCACCTCCCGCGCCTCCGTCCATCCGGGCGTTGACGATGTGGAAGGCGATGTTCCCCGCTTCCTCCTCGGGCAGCGAGACGTTCAGCAGCTGGCAGGCCCGCTGCAGTCCCCGCAGCCCCACCTCATACTCGTGCCTGTAAAAGTGCTTCAGCTCCCACAGCACCCGGTTGGTCACCGTGATGCCCAGCCGCTGGCGCTCCACCGCAAAGTGAAGGTGATCGGTGAGCATCAGGTAGATGTGGGGAGACAGCTTGACACCGAGGACTGCCTCCGCATCGGCAACGATGTCCTGGGTCAATTCGAGGTAGACCGGAGGGATGGAGGAAAACAGCTCGATCATGGGCTGGGCGTCCGGGTTGGACAGGGGGATGAACACCCGGTCGGAGGGCTGCCGGTCGATGACCTGGCCGGGGCGGCGGCCATAGCCGATCCCCTTGCCCAGCAGGATGGACTCCTCACCGCTGTCGTCCTGCACCAGGACAACGCTGCTGTTCAGCACCTTGCTGATCCGCATACCGCCCGCCTCCTTTCCCGGTAAGAATCCTGTGCCGGCTTCAATCCAGATCCTCGCCGTTGGAGGCGATGACCTTCTTGTACCAGTAGAAACTGTCCTTGCGGCTGCGCGCCAGGGTGCCGTTGCCCATATCGTCCTGGTCCACATAGATGAAGCCATAGCGCTTGCTCATCTGGTTGGTGGAGGCCGAGATCAGGTCGATGGGAGCCCAGCTGGTGTAGCCCCACATCTCGACGCCCTCGTCGATGGCCTTGCCCATCTCGCTGATGTGCTGGCGGAAGTAATCGACGCGGTAGGGGTCGTGGATGGAGCCGTCCGGCTCGACGGTGTCTTTGGCGCCGATCCCGTTCTCCACCACCATCAGGGGCTTGCGGTAGCGGTCGTACAGCTCGATCAGGCTGTAACGCAGGCCCTTGGGGTCGATCTGCCACCCCCAGTCGCTGGCGGGCAGATAGGGATTCTTGACGCCGAGCACGGTGTTGCCGGGGGTGCGCTCGGCGTTGGGGTCCACCGATTCGGTCATCGTCATGTAGTAGCTGCAGGAGACAAAGTCCACGCAGCCCGCCTTGAGGACGGCGTCATCCCCCGGCTCGGTGTGCAGGCAGATCCCCTTGCGCTCGAACATCTTGAGGATCAGGCGGGGATACTCGCCCCAGACGTGAACGTCGGCGTAGAAAAGGTTCTCCAGATTTTTGGCCTGGGTCGCCAGCTCGTCGTCGGGGTTACAGGTGCGGGCATAGGTGGTCAGCTTGGTCAGCATACAGCCCACCTTGCTGCCGGGGATGATCTCGTGGCAGTCCTTGACCACCAGGGCGCTGGCCACCAGCTGGTGGTGCAGAGCCTGGTAGCAGACTTCCAGCAGTTTCTCCTCCGGGAAACGGCTGGGGATGACGCCGGCCGTGGTAAAGGGGTGGCGGATGATGCTGTCCACCTCATTGAAGGTCAGCCAGTACTTGACGTCGTTCTTATACCGCTCAAAGCAGGCATGGCAGAAGCGGGTGAAGCAGTCGATCACCCTGCGGTCGTACCAGCCGTTGTACTTGACGGCAAGGGCCAGAGGCATCTCATAGTGGCTGAGGGTGACCAGCGGTTCGATGCCGAGGCGGTGCATCTCAGCGAACAGGTCGCTGTAGAACTGCAGGCCGGCCTCGTTGGGCTCCGTCTCCTCGCCGGTGGGGAAGATGCGGGTCCACGCGATGGACACCCGCAGCATGGTGAAGCCCATCTCGGCAAACAGGGCCAGGTCCTCTTTGTAATGGTGGTAAAAGTCGATGCCGCGGCGCTTGGGATAATAGGTGTCGTCGGGGTCAGCCATGGCGGCGGCGATCAGCTCGTCGTTGACGGCCATGTGGGCGGCGTAGTCCTTGACATCGGTTTTGGGCTTATAGGTGGCGACGTCGGCCACGCTGGGCCCTTTGCCGCCCTCCTTCCAGGCGCCCTCCACCTGATTGGCAGCCAGGGCGCCGCCCCAGAAAAATCCTTTGGGAAAACTCATTGTGCAGCCTCCAGTTTCAACAGGGCGGCCCCGGGCACGACCGCGCCGTCGGCCACCGGTTTGACGGCAAAGCGGTCGCCGTTGGTGACGATGATGGGGGTGGTGGTGTCGAAGCCGGCCGCCTTGATCGCGTCGATGTCAAACTTCATCAGCAGCTGCCCCTTCTTGACGGTGTCGCCGTTTTTGACCTGGGGAACAAAGCCCTTGCCCTCGAGCTTGACGGTGTCCATGCCGATGTGCATCAGCAGCTCCACGCCGGCGTCGGTGGTCATCGAGATGGCGTGCTTGGAGTCAAAGACCGATTCGATCGTACCGTCGGCGGGGGCATACAGCTCGCCCTTGGCGGGGACCACTGCGATGCCGTCGCCCAGGATCTTCTGGGAAAAGACCTCATCCTTGACGCTGGTCAAAGGGATGGCGCTGCCTTCGAGGGGGCTGTAAACGGCGGTGTCGGCGTTCTTCGCGGAACCGGAAACAGCGCCGCCGGCGGAGGCGGAAGCAGCGGGAGCGCTCTCCTCGTCCTTATAGAGGATCAGGGTGAGGATGAAGGCCGCAACGAGGGAGATGACAAAGGCGACGCAGGCCCAGATGAAGTTCATGCTGTTTGCGGAATCGATGTACATGGCCATGCTGGCAATGCCGGGGCCGACGGCCGCGAAAGCCTTGATGCCCATGATGCCGATGAACAAACCGCCGATGAAGCTGGAAATGGTGACCGAGAGCATCACCTTCTTGTGCTGGAGGGTGACGCCGTACAGGGCAGGCTCGGTGATGCCGAACAGGCCCGAGATGCCGGCCGAGATGGCCGTGGAGCGCAGGTTTTCATCTTTGGTCTTGAGGGCCACGGCCAGACAGGCGCTGCCTTCCGAGATATTGTGGGCCAGAGAGGCGGGCAGGTAGAGCATATCGAAGCCAGGGTCGGCCAGAGACGAGACGGCGTAAGGAACCAGAGCCTTGTGCATGCCCAGCGAAACCATGTAGGGCAGGATGGCAGCCACCAGGGCCACGGCCAGCCAGCCGAGGGTGTTGTACAGACCCAGAATGGCGGCGGTGAGCAGCGAGCCGATGTTATAGCCCAGAGGTCCGAGCAGCAGCAGACCGACCGGGAAAGCCACCGCAAAGCAGAACATGGGTACGAAGAAAACGCGGATGGCCTTGGGGCACCATTTGTTGCACCATTTTTCAAGGATGGCCATGAAAATGACGATCAGGATGGAGGGGAAGACCTGGCCGGTGTATCCGATGTTCTGGATGGGCAGGCCAAAGAAATGCGCGCCCCCTTCGGTGGCGAGCAGGGTGGATGTGGCGGGGGAGATCATGGCCGCAGCCAGAGCGACTGCCACCAGCTTGTTGCAGCCAAACTTGGTGGCAGTGGTAAAGGCCACCAGCACCGGCAGGTAGTACAGCGCGGCGTCGGCCACATTGTAGAACACCTGGTAGACCACATCGGTGGATGCGAGGATGCCGAAGCTGGTGAAGATGGTCAGGATGGCTTTCAGCACGCCGGCGCCGGCAATGGCGGGAACCAGCGGCTGGAAGATGCCGACCATGTAATCCAGGATCAGATTGCCGATGTTCTTTTTGCCGGCGGCAGCAGCCGGAGCGGCGGACGGCGCAGCGTTGAAGCTGCCCAGCTTGACCAGCTCATCATACACCTCGATGACGTCGTTGCCGATGACCACTTGACACTGCGGCCCGCCTGCGATGACGCCCATGACGCCGGACGTCTTTTTGAGAGCTGCAACGTCTGCCTTGGCCGGGTCGGCCAGGGTGAACCGCAGCCGGGTGGAGCAATGCTCCAGATGGGTCACATTTTTGTCGCCGCCGACCAGACGCAGAACGTCCGCAGCGGTCTGCTTATAGTTTTTCACAGAAAACGAACCTCCTTGTTCAAAACAGCGTTCCCCTGCCGTTTGGTCAAAACGACAAAAGAAAAAGACCCAACAGAACACTGCATCCAGCCTTCCCACCTGTAAGAATGCAATGGATGGGAAAGCCCGCATGTTCCGTCAGATCCTGCCTGCATGACCAGTGACATGTCCAACCGGTAACTTATGGAGTCATTATAGCAAAACCCCGGAGAAAACTCAATCTTCAACTCCTACAAAATTAAGATGCCAATTTTGTACGTTTTTTGAATTTCAGAAGCGCCGCAAAAGACAGACTGCGGCCCCTGCTCCAGCTCGGCTGCTCCTGCCGCAGGCAGCGCCTCGCTTGCGCAGCAGTACAGGACGCGGACTGGGTGCGCCTCTGCGATGCCTGCGCCGATGCCTGCGCAAAACAAAAACCCGGGGCCTGCGGCCTCGGGTTTTGTTTTGGTGGGCCATTCCCATCAGCGCTCGAACCCAAAACCTCACGAAGGGGGACGGTCTTGGCATTCTCTTTGAAGTTGAAGTTCAGCACAACCCGGTCCTCAAAGACATAGACCGAGTTGACGAAGTTGTCGATGATCTGCCGCTGGTACATAGGGCTGTTTGCATTTCCCTGCCGGAACCGCTCAAACCAGAACAGGATCTGTTCCCGGCTCAAAGCCGGTCGCTGCAATTCTTCTTCCAGAATGCTGGCCTTGAGAGCGTCCTGACGGGCTTCCAGCTCGTCCAAGCGCTGCTTGGTGGTGGGTGTCAGGATGCCCTGTTCAATGGCCTCCAACAGGTTGGACAGGCGCTTTTCCGTGTCCCGGAGCTGTTCTTTCAGAACCGGGAGGCGAGTGTTTTCCCGCCCCTGGGTTTCCAGAATCAAATCGGTTAGATGCTCAATGACCGGATCGTTCAAAACCAGCTTGATCGCCGTATCCACCACAAAGCGTTCCAAAGGTTCCTTGCGGATCGCTTTAAGGCTGCAATGTGCCTGCCCCTTGCGTTTGGCCTTTCCGCACTTATAGTAGTGATAGGTGGTGCCCATGTGGCTGGTGCCGCTCTCGCCGCCCATCAGGGTGCCGCATTTCCCGCAAAACAGTTTGGTGGTCAGAAGATAGTTGATCGCCTCTTTGGCCGGGCGGCCATGGGTGATCTTGTTTTTGGCGAAGCGTTCCTGCACCCGGTCGAACAGCGCCTGGTCCACAATGGCGGGCACACCACCGGGGATCACAATGTCCTTGTAGCTGTACTCCCCAATGTAGCGGCGGTTCTTGAAGATTTGAAAGAAGCTGTTCTTGACAAATGGCTTCCCGGTACGGGTGCGCAGGCCCCGTTCGTTCAGGGAGGCCGCTATCTTTTCGGCAGGTTCACCGTCGGCGTAGCGGGTGAAAATCTCCTGCACGATGGGGGCGGTCTCGGGGTCGATGTGATAGAGGCGGTCCTCTTTACCGATGACATAGCCCAGCGGCACTACCCCGCCGTTGTACTTGCACTTAAGGGCGTTCTCTCGTTCCCCGCGGGCCACCTTGATGGCCAGCT
>ERZ1090864.548-NODE-550-length-20575-cov-30.112865_pt1 | contig 20575 bp, 12 predicted proteins | sample MGYA00478479_ERZ1090864 | MGnify/ENA primary metagenome ERZ1090864 (study PRJEB33644, sample SAMEA5815743) | chicken gut metagenome | biome: Chicken; feature: Gastrointestinal Tract; material: Caecum | place: Ireland | collected 2019-01-01 | study: A study of the...
AGAGCGCCATCAGTTCGCAGTCGCAGGCGAGCGGAGTATCTTTGCCGTTTTCTTTGAGTTTCTTGTAAAAGACATCGAACTGTGCCTTGACCGGCGCGGACATCTTATAGCCCCCGAAGGCGAACTTGAAAAAGCACCTCAGCCACGCCTTATAATGCGGCTTTGCATCGTGCAGTTTGGCGAGCGCTTTATCGAAATGTTTTTTGTAATGCCCCATAATAAACCCGACGGCCTGCCCTTCGCTCTCCGCCACATAGGTAAATGAACACTTTTCGGCGAGTACCTGCGCATAATCGCGCAGAAACTCTCTGTCGTTTTCCGTCAGCGGACAATCGAAAAAGCTCTCGTAAAAGCACATGGCGCAATCGTGAACGTCCTTCTCTTCAAATTTACGGATTAAAAACATGATGCTTACCTCTTGTGCGAGAACAGCCCGTGTTTTTCATACGATTGCGTTTCAATTCTTCCCACGCCGTAGCCCTGCTTTGCGATCGCCTCTTTGATGAGCGCGGTATTCACGCTATCCTCGGCAACCACTTCCGTCCTGCCCTTTGCGTGCGAAGATTTTACCTTCTTCACGCCCTCCACACGGCGCACGACGTCGTTGACGTGCGTTTCGCACATACCGCAATGCATGCCTTCTACTTCTAAAACGATCTTTAACATAACTCTATTCTCCTTATAGTTCGCATATGCGAACACGCTTATATTATATCTTCTTTATCTGCAAAAAGCAAGCAATTAACGACGGTTTCAAAAAAGCGGCCGCAATAGCGACCGCTTGCCTGTTACCCGTTTTCCGCAAGGCGTTGCCTTTCTCGCAGATGTATGAAATTGTTGTAGATACCGCCACGCTTTAAGAGCTGTTCGTGCGTGCCCTGTTCGGCGATTTTCCCCTCGGACACGACGACGATTTTATCCGCCGCGCGGATGGTGTTCAAGCGGTGCGCGATGACGAGCAAGGTTTTGCCCCGCACAAGTTCGGTGATCGCCTCCTGAATGTGCCGTTCGTTGTCGAGATCGACGCTCGCCGTCGCCTCGTCCAGGATGACGATGGGCGCGTCCTTCAAGATACACCGCGCAATGGAGATGCGCTGTTTTTCACCGCCCGAAAGGGAGGCTCCGCCTTCGCCAATGACCGTATCGAACCCTTGCGGCAAGTTCATGATAAAGTCGTAGCAACGCGCCTTCTTCGCAGCCTCCTCCACTTCCTCTTTTGTGGCGGTCGGTCTGCCCATCGCGATGTTGTTATACACGGTGTCGGCAAACAGGTACACGCGCTGGAACACCATGCTGATCTTATCCATAAGTTCGGAGAGCGGCACATCGCGGATGTCCACGCCTCGCACCTTGATACTGCCCGATTTTATATCCCAGAAACGGGCAAGCAGGTTTGCAAGCGTGGTTTTCCCTCCCCCGCTGGGGCCGACGAGCGCGGTCATCGTGTTCTTTTCCGCCGCAAAGCTGACGTTATGCACGGTATCTTCCTCACCGTAGGCAAAGGTCACGTTTTCAAACGATATTTCGGGCGCGGAAGAAGTTGCGGGAATATGCTTTTTGCCGTCGTCGGGCAGCGTCTTTTCATCGAACACACCTTCGATACGATCAAGGCAGCTCCCCATGACGGTCAGCCGCGACGACTCGCTGTACAGCGTTTTGAGCGGCAGGAAGATAGAGAAGGCAAACAGCACGCAGCCGATAAGGTACGGCAAGGTCATCATATTTTCAAAATACAGCCACACGCCGAGCGCGACGATGCCCGCCATGCCGACGGTATAGAGCACGTTGAGCACGACCATCCACGGCAGCTGCGTGAACTCGAACTTGAGCGCAGCGTCCCTCGTCTTGCGGAAGTTTTTTGTCAGGTCTTCCGACTTTTCGCCGAGCAGATTATAGCTCTTGATGACACCGATGCCCTCGATATGGGAGATGACCGCCTCCGTCAGTTCCTCGTTCTGCTGCTGGCGGATATGGCTGTGTTTTACGCCTGATTTATTCATAAAGATGGCGGCGATGACGACCGCCAGCGACACGCCTGTGACGAGCAGCCCGATGCGCCAGTCGATGACGTACATGAACGCAACCATAAGGAGCGCTGAAAACCCGTTGCCCAGCATATCCGCAATCGACTGCATAACATTTTCTTCGACAAATACCATATCGGACGAGAGCACCGAGCTGATCTTTCCGATATTACCAGCCGTAAAGTAGCCCATTGGGAGTTTCCGAAGGTGCGCGCCCAGCTCCATGCGCTTTTCCGCAAAGATCTTATATCCCGCCGTGCTCTGCAACCTATCGCTCAAATTGGTGGCGAGAATATGTACTGCCAGCGACGCTGCCATGCCCGCAAAATAGATAAGGCAGCGCAAAACGGTGATCGTCCCCTCGTAAAACTCATTGAAGAGCAAAAATCCGAGGAAGAGCGGCATCATGATACAGATGCCCTTGATGAACGCGAACAGCGCCGCCGAGAGCACCCTGCCCTTATATTTGCCCGAAAACTTTAATATCCTCACGAAAAATTTTATCATACCGCACCTCCTGTTGTTCCGACCACGTTCCAAGCCGCGCTGTCCTCGGAGATCTGCCAAAGCCGTTTGTAAATGTCGTTGCTTTCCAAAAGCTCTTTATGCGTGCCGCTGCCGGCTACCCTGCCGTTGTCCAGCACATAAATTCTGTCCGCATTCTGAATGGACGCAAGGCGATGCGCGATGACCAGAAGCGTTTTGCCACGGACGACTTCGGCGATTGCCTTTTCCATCTTCTCCTCGTTTTCGGGATCGGCGAACGCCGTCGCCTCATCCAAGATGACGACGGGCGCATTTTTCAGAATCGCCCTTGCAAGCGACACTCTCTGCCGCTCTCCGCCCGAAAGCGCGCTGCCGCAGTCACCCGCGAGTGTATAAATACCGTTTTCCAGTCGGTTTATAAATTCCATGCACTGTGCTTTTTCCGCCGCGGCGAGCACTTCCTCCTTCGTCGCGTCGGGTTTGCCGACCTTAATGTTGTCGTAAATGCTGGTGTTGAACAGGAAATTATCCTGCGACACAAAGGAAATTTTATCGTTCAGTGCATCGAGGCTCATGTCCGTAATGTCCTGCCCGCCCAGCGTAATTTTTCCGCTGCCGATGTCGTAGTAATGCACCAGCAGTTTTGCGAGCGTGCTCTTGCCCGAACCCGATTCGCCGACCAGCGCCGTCTTTTTGCCCTCCTGCACGACGAGGCTGGCGCTTTGAATGACGTCCTTATCCTCGTAGGCGAAAGTCACGTTCTCGAACACAGCCGTGTTGCCATTACCCGTAAAGGCATTGCCCTTGCTTTTCAGCGGCTCGGCATCCAAAGTTTTTTCAAGTTCTTTGACCTTGCGATCGACTTGCGCGAGCGATGGAACGAAACGCATCGCCTTCATGAGCGGGCCGCCCAGCCCGAAGGAAAGGCAGAGCACCAAAATGAGATCTGCGAGCTGCGACCAGCCGTTGACGACGAACATGCCGCCGAAGGGCAGCGTGAACAGCGAACAGCAGGCAAACACGCCTGCATACACCGCCATCCACGGCCAGCACACGCGGTACCAGTCCAGCGTGAAATCGCGGTACGCCTCCACGTCCTTTTTATACCGTTTATACGATTCGCCGTCCCTGCCGAACACTTTGACGACTTCCATGCCGTTGACGTATTCGATGATGGTGTTGTTCATGACCTGCGCCGAGCGGTAGTAACTGTCCATCTTGGCAAAGCCGGCGCGCGTCATCATCATGACCGCCCACACGCCGATGGGAAGCATAATAAGCGTTAAGAGCGCGAGTTTCCAGTCCACCGCGAACATGGCGATGAACACGCCGATAGGAATGAGCAGATTGCCGATGCCTTCGGGAATAGCGTGCGCGAGCAGAAGTTCCATGCTCTCCACGTCGTCCACAAACAGTTTTTTCAAGTTGCCCGTCCCCTTTTCCTGCACCACGCCGAGGGGCAGCTTTTCCATTTTGCGCTGCAAGCTCACACGCAGATTGTACAGCGTGTTGAACGCCGCAATGTGCGAGAGGGACAGCCCGCCGAGATAGAACACGAAGTTCAGAACAAGGCAGACGGCAACACCCACCACTCTGCCCACGGCAAACTGCCACGGAATGCTCTCGCCCGCAATGAGCGGCGAGATGATCTGATACGCGAATATGTACGGCAAGATCTGCGCAGCCACGGCGATGGCAACCATAATTGTCGCCACTATGGTGAGAATCTTGTACTTACCCGCGTACTTCAAGATACTTTTTATCATACAGCCTCCTGTTATTCTATTTGTTCGCATAAGCGAACTATATGACGAAAGAATTGCCGCCTCTGCGGGCGGCAAACTTACCGCTCGAAACCGAGCATTTTATACCAGTCGAACAGTCCGCACATTAAATCGGATATGCGCCCTGCCTCCTCCTTTGTAAATCCGTGGATGAGCGGCTCACAGATCGCCGTCCAAAAGGCGGACAGCATGACGTGCATCTCCTTTTCGGAGATGTCCGTCTTTGTCAGACCGCGCCTCTGCGCCTCCTTGTAATACGCATAGGTAGTATGGCTCATATTCTCCACCCATTCGTGATCGAAGTTCGCGTACTTCGTTCCGTCCGAATAGACGAGTAGCAGACGCATTTCATCGTAGCGGTCGTAGAGATAATTAAACCACCACTGCATATATTCCCTGTCCATGTCCCACGCCTTTTTAAGCTGTTCGTCCGTGAGCGTGGCGGGCAGGGCGGATTTTTGCCGCACTACCTCTTCGAGGTCTTGTACGGTGCTCTCCACCAGCGCGCAGAAAAGTTCTTCTTTGCCCTTAAACCGCTTGTACAGTGCGCCCGTCGTAACCCCCGCGTTTTTGCAGATTTCCTGCAAAGACGCATCCAAAAATCCCTTTTGCAGGAACTCCTCTTTCGCGCTCTCCATGATGCGCGGATCAATGCTCCTGTCCGCGACCGACATACCTGCCTCCCATGATAATCCAATTACCGATAATTTAATTATCATTATAATCATATGCCGCTCTCCTGTCAAGAATTTCGTGGCAATTTTAAGAAATTTTCGAAATAAAATTTGGGCGCCAAAAAAACGCAGGGTTCAAGTCCTGTTTTGCATGAAAAACGGTCAAAAGACAGCACAAAATCGAAACCTGTTTTGAATATGCGTAAAAGCCTCGTTTTTGCCTGAAAAACAGCAAAAAACCCTGAAAAACTTACCGTTTTTCAGGGTTTTTGCAGTGGACAGCATTTTTATCCACTAAAGATGGCGCAGAGAAAGGGATTTGCGCCTTTTGCGGCGCGCCCCGGTGCACAGCACACCGTGCTGTGCAGTTTGCTCCCCGCCTCTTTTTTCCATCGCTCCTGTTCGCAAACCGCTTGCTCTCGCTCGCGCCTCCCCCCTCAAATCCCTTTCTTTTTCTATCTCCCACCAAAAGACGGCGGGACAAAACGTCCCGCCGCCTTTTGGCGCAGAGAAAGGGATTTGAACCCTTGGATACATTCCTGCATCACACGATTTCGAATCGTGCGCGTTCGACCGCTCCGCCATCTCTGCAATTACCCGACTATTTTACAATAAATCGCGGAAAAAGGCAATCATTTTTATATCTCCTTTTCAAAAATGTCTTCATCGTTTTTTTATACGAGTAAAATTCATCTTTTTTCCGTATAAATGCAATTATTTTTCCGATGGGTCTTGATTTTTCCGCAAAATCCTGTATAATAGAAACAGCGGCTGTCACAAACGAACAAGTTGCCGCGGCTGCAATTTTCGATAAGGGGACTTTCATTTATGAGTATTTCGGCAAAAGATATCCGCAATGTTGCCATTATCGGGCACAGCGGCGAAGGCAAGACAACCCTCTTCGAGGCAATGCTCTTTAACAGCGGCGTCATCGAGCGCATGGGAAAAGTCGAAAACGGAACCACCGTTTCCGACTTTGACGAGCAGGAAATCGCGCGTAAAATGTCCGTGTCGCTCTCGGTCGCATCCATCACCTGGAAGGATGTCAAGATCAATCTGATCGATGTCCCCGGGTTCTATGATTTTGAAGGCGAAGTCTACGAAGCTCTGCGCGCCTGCGGTGCGGCGATCGTGGTCACGGGCGCCAACGGCACGGTGACGGTGGGTGCGGAAAAAGCGATCGACCTTTGCCTGCGCGCGAAAAAGCCCATCATCATCTTCATCAACGGCATGGACAAGGAAAATGCCGACTATCCCGCTACCATTGCGGCATTCCGCGAAAAATACAAAAACAAGCTCGCCCCCATTCAGATTCCCATTATGGACGGGAAAAAGATGACAGGCAATGCGAACGCCCTGACCGGCAAGGCGTATCACTTCACCAGCACGGGACCCGAGGAGATCTCCGTTCCAGAAAAATACCGCCGCGAGTACGAAGAAATGCAGCTCGCTCTCACCGAGACGGCGGCGGAAAACGACGATCTGCTGCTTGAAAAGTACTTCGAGCAGGGATTCCTTTCGCGCGAGGACATGATCCACGGCATCCGCAAAGGAATTTTCAACATCAACGTCGTTCCCGTCATGGCAGGAAGCGCGCTCCAGAACAAGGGCGTCATCAACCTGATGAACGAGATCGTCAAGTATCTCCCCGAGGCCGCAGAACGCGCCGCCCAGCCTGCGACCGACCTCGCAAAGGACACGGTCGTCGGCATTCAGTGCTCCCCCGACGGCCCCTTCGCCGCACAGGTCTTCAAGACCGCGGTCGACCCGTTCGTGGGCAAGATGAACTATCTGCGCGTCGTGCGCGGCTCCCTTAAACCCGGCATGAGCGTCCTCAATCCCAACACGGGAACGACCGAACGCATCAGCGCCGTCTATCTCATTCGCGGAAAGAAACTCGAGCCGCTCACAGAACTGGGCGCGGGCGACATCGGTGCCGTCAGCAAACTGACGAACACGGGAACGGGCGATACGCTCTGCGACGAGAACACCCCCGTCATGTTCGACCCCATTCCCTTCCACAAGCCCGTCCTGTTCATGGCCGTCTACGCCAGCGTACGCGGCACGGAGGACAAGGTCTTTGGCGGACTCAATCGTCTCACCGAAGAGGACAAGAGCTTCACGATCGGCAAAAATCCCGATACGGGCGAAACCCTCGTTGGCGGACAGGGCGAAGTGCATCTCGACGTCATTCAGAAAAAGCTCAAGACGAAATTCGGTGCGGACGCCGAATTCCGTACGCCTGCCGTCGCCTACAAGGAGACCATCCGCGGGAAATCGAGCGCCGAAGGAAAATACAAAAAACAGACGGGCGGCCACGGCCAGTACGGGCACTGCAAGATCCGCTTCGAGCCGTGTGAGAAGGACTTCGAGTTCGTGGACGAAGTCGTGGGCGGCACTGTTCCCAAGCAGTACATTCCCGCCGTCGAAAAGGGACTTATGGAATGCCTGCCGCACGGCGTGCTTGCAGGATACCCCGTCATCCATGTGAGAGCGATCCTCTATGACGGAAGTTTCCACCCCGTCGACTCCTCGGAAGCGGCATTCAAGTCCGCCGCGGAAATCGCCTTTAAGGAGGGCATCAAGAATGCCAATCCCGTCCTCCTGGAGCCCCTCTCGCACCTCAAGATCGCCGTCCCCGAGCAGTACGTCGGCGACGTCATGGGCGACCTCAACAAGCGCCGCGGACGCATCATCGGCATGGATACGCAGGACAATATGCAGGTCATCACGGCCGAAGCGCCGCAGGGCGAACTCCTCACCTATGCGACGGCGCTCCGCTCCATGACCCAGGGCCGCGGCAAGTTCTCCGAGAGCTTCGCCCGCTATGAACAGGCTCCCGACAATGTGCTGCAAAATCTCCTGAACGCTGCCAAGTAAACGCGCCCGTTTTCATGAAACAACATTACGCCGCCCCGAGACTTTTGTCTCGGGGCGGCGTTTTGCCTGTCTGCACAATCCCCTGTATAAACGTATCACTCTCCCTCGGGCAGAGACTTTTCCAAGCCCCTCGCACGGTGCAGATTTGCCTTGTCATTGTCGCTCTGAGCCCTACAAGGAGCCGTTGTCGCTCCAAACGCGGAGAAAGGCCTGCGCCTGTTTGCAACGCCGCCGCGCCGCAGTCAGGGATCGCAGCGGCGTTTTTCCCTCCATACTCCGCTACCATCTTTTTCAACGGAACAGCAAGCACATTTTTTTAGCGGCGACGTCCGAGACGTGCTCCGAAGACGCCGAAGGCGATCAGACAAACTGCGGCTACGACGAGAATCCCTCCTATCGTCATGCCTGCAATGAGAGCAGAGCGGTGGAAGTATGCGGGCAGGCGATACAGTTCAAAAAACACAAAACAGCATATCCCCAGCATGAGCGTAAGAATGCCGACAATACTTCGCACGCGAAGGGTTTCCAATGCGCGCCGTTTTTCCTTTTGCGTTTCTGCATATATTTTTTGTGTCAATACAATCCCGAGGATACAGCTTCCCGCCGCCGCGAGAGCCATGAGAAGCATACACACAGACCCTCGGAGAACAACATCACGCAATGCGATTCTCTCCGTAAAGCAGACCGAGAGCAGATATACTACACAGAAGAGGACTGCCACCGTCGCAAATGCGAGAATGAGGCCCCGCGTTCTGCGCCAGGCGGCAGGATCAGGCTTGGAGACATCGTCCGTGCCGACCTCGTTCAACGGACAGCGGGCAAACTTTCCGCTCTCCTGCTGCCCGCACGACGCATTGCGGCCCCCGCGCAGAAGTTCATCCACCGTAACGCCGAAAGTATCGGCAATCGGAATCAACTGCGCCGTCTCCGGGAACGCCTCCCCTGTCTCCCATTTTGATACGGCTTTGTTGGTAACACCCAGCCGATCGGCAAGCTCCTGCTGCGTCATTCGCCTCTCTTTGCGCAGAGAATACAAGAAATTTCCGAAAGCATTCATCCCTTCACCTCGAAAAATGATACATTTATTCTATTTCTCATGGCCTTTTTTGTCAAATACCCTTGGTAGAACCTTGTCGAATCTCAGTAGAACTTTTCTGTCCGCCTTCAAAAGCGCTCATCGATGAAAACATAACTCCCTTCGCGTCCAAAGCACTCATCCGAAAAATTCCCTTTTCTCCCCCTTCGTTGCGCACCCATTCCGCTATCTGTATATCTGTCACACAAAGACAAGGCGAGAGAGGATTTTCCTCTCTCGCCTTGCTGGTGCCGCTGACCGGGCTCGAACCGGTACGGTATCGCTACCGAGGGATTTTAAGGCAGAATGCCCTCGAAACAAGAGTTTTTGCAAAAATCAAAAAACCTATAAAATAGGGTGATTTTGCGCCAAAACAAGGCAAAAAACGCTCGAAATCAGACCATTTCCGTCTGCTCCGATCCTTCCGCGATTTGTTGTCTTCCCACTTCTTCCCAAAACTTTTCACACACAAAACGGGCAGCATCTTTTCCGATGCCGCCCGATTTTGCTCGTACCTTTTCTTAATTAGCACTATTCAGATGCCATTACTTCAATACATTCCAATAGCCGGTTTTATCCGAACCGACCCTTGCAAGGAAGCCCTTGGCTTTGAGTTCGGCAAGGGCACGCTCGACAGTCCTTTGTGTTTTCCCGATGGCATTTGCCAGTTCGGCAGCAGAAAGCGCGCCGTTTTCGCGCAAATGTTCCAGCACCTTTTTTTGCGTCGGAGAGAGCGTTACACCGTCATTTTCTCCGACATTTACACCGTCATGTTTGTCCGACATTTCGCTTGCCGCCGCATCCGCCTCTTCCCCCGTCCACTTGACATTGGGAAGCGTGACGACGAAGAAATGCTCGGTCGATTCATATTTCGGGCTGACCACGTACGGCGCATATGCCGTAAGCGTCTTTTTGAGACCCGTCGCATAGTTCTCAATGTAGTTGAATTTATTCAGCACATACACAAGGTTGGGATTGCGAAAGGACTGCCGTCCGCTCAGCACTTCCTTCATCGTCGTGCGGTAGAGTGCGCCGGGAGAAGCGATCTCCACGCGGTCGGGATAGAACTCGATCTTGACGTCGGAAGGGAAGCTCGCATCAAAATGTGCAAACGCGTTGACGACGATCTCCCGAAGGGACGGATCGGGGTAACTCTGCACTTCGGTGCGCGTGGCGCTGTTGCCGATCACCCGCGCGCTCGTGTCGTTGTAAAGATTGACGTATTCCAGCACCTGGTCGAGCATGGCAATCCACGAGCCCGAAAACTCCTTCTTCACCGAAAAATCCATGCGCTTGTTCTTATAGACGGCAAACTTGACGATATGCGGGTTCTCGTCGCTTAACAGCAGGGCAAGGTTGTTGAACTTGCCGTTGCCGTCCAGCATCCGCAGCGTTGCAAACTTTTCTTCGGAGAAGTCCAGCCCGCGGCTGCGCGCAATCAGCGTCATCTCCTTGAAGTGCAGGTTTTGTTCGGAGGAAGTCGTCTGCTCATAAGAGACGCGGTTGAGGGCATACCAAAGCTGCTTTTCCGTCTCCGGATAGCGGCGCAGATCCTGGCGATAACTGCCGATGCGCACCGACTCTTTGCCTGCAAACGCCGTGGGTTGGTTGAACGCAGCGGGGATCTCGAACATCACAAGACGCTTCCCGGCGGCATATTGCACGTTGTAGACGGCAAGCCCTATCTTGGGTTCCGTGAGGCGGTTGAGCCAATTCTCAAGGTCTTCGTTTCCCTGTTTCTGCTTGCGGTAATCAAAAGCAGTGCCGGTGACCTCATGCGTTGTATCGTCCACGCCGAAAATGAGGTAGCCAAACGGTCTGCCCCGCAGCGCCGCCCCATTGGAGAGCGCGGAGATATATTCGCCGATATCCTGATTGGAAAGGTAGTTGGACTTAAATTCCAGCCACTCCGTCTCCGTATCTTCCGCCCGCAGAATATCGACAAGTTCTATAAGGTCTTGGTTGGAATACATGGTTATACCGTTAAGAAATTATTTTGTCGGTTTTATTTTGAGTATATTTTATACCACATATAACATGCAGCTTTTTTAAATACAGAATTGGATTCTGCATTTTGATACTCATTACACAACATTAAAAGTATTTCTTTGGTTTGATTTGTGGTTATGGAATCGCTACGCAATCCGTCAAACAACTTATTGCAAACCGATGTTATTACGCTATTTTGCTCCCTAGACGAAGATCTTAATTTGCGGAATAAAGCCAAAATTTTTTCTTCGCTCAATGGATCTTCAACAGACTTTAGCTTTTTGAATTGCGACTCCTGGTATTTGCAATTCGCCTTGAATTTTTCACAGGTTTTCTCATAAGGAATTGTTAATTTAGCTTTAATCAGAAAACAAGGGGTATATTGGATTTTAGAAACACCCTTGCTTTGATACCACTTAAACGCGAATAGATCATAATCAAATGCGGTATCATGCAAGCACATACCTATCAACTCTTCATTTGAAAATATTTCACAAGATTTTCCCGCAAGAGCAGCCGCACCTTTACTTCCTATATATAAAGCTTCAACGCTTTCAGCCGCCTCTCCGATATCTTGCACATAAACCACTCTGTCGCCCATTTCCTCTCGTTCTATCAATCGATAAACCATACTGCTATATTTCCTAAGCTCATGAGGACTAGCAGAGGGGGTTAACTTATTTATATAATCATAAATTTCCGTAAAGTTGTCCGTTTTTATGGTTGTTAAAGTAATATTTCTACCAGATTTTTCATCAACAAATTGCTTCTCACCCTCGATAAGTGCATTCTGGCCTTGCTCATATTCAATCATAACCATATTGCGTTTAATTCTATTGATAACGTCTTGATCAAAACAATTAATAAAATCCGCCATAATGGCTTTAATATTCTCATCTTCAAGGGAATACCCCAAAAAGATAATGGGGGCATCAAGCAAAGCGTTTACGAGTTTGTAAGATACCAAACGCAATGAACTATAAAAGCCATCATAATCCTTTTCGCAAAGGACTATGCTGTTAGGATTTTTTGCGCTACCATGCATTTTATAGAGTTCACCATAGCCAAAATTATTCCGAAAGTAATACTCATCATGATAATCGTAAACCACGAAGTTTTTGAATACACATTTTTCAAGAAAATCATCATAGTTAGTTGTGAATACCATGCTAATTTTCCCGCAGACTTCTTGTAATAATTCCAACTCGTGTTCTTTTTCTTCTTTAATTTCATACGACAAAAAGAATTTACTCACGAGCAGCTTAAAAAAATCTATCTCCTCCGAAACACATCGCCTAATTTCATCTTCAGAAAAGATACTTTTGAGATCAATTTCCGCATCGCTAATTTTATCCAAAAGAGTTTTTTGAAGAAAAGACGCTATCTTTTGGTTTAATTTCCCAGGAGATAAATTATCATACTCTCTTTGAATAAGCATCTTTTTTGCTGCATATACGGTATCCTCTATGCCTATTTTTTGACGAACCTCATCAAGAAGCTGATTCCATGATAAATAGTTTTTTAAATATCTTTTTGACAATCCTGCCCCAACAAATAAAACGGGCATTCGTTTTTGGTGCACAATCTCATCCAAAACCATTTCAATCTTCTCCCTCTCAAGTTGTTTTTTAAGCTATAATAAACGACTTCTTCAATGATACTAAAAGTATTTCTATTATATCACAGCCTTTACCATTTTTCAATAGAGCTGACAACCTAAAAGTAAAATCCTCGGAAACTTTTACTGTTTTCCGGGGATTTTACTTTTTATAAGCTCTTTAAGAATGACAATAGAAGCTGTCTCTGTTTAGGTGACAAGTGGGCGATGGCGGCGGCTAAATCTTCAGCGTCGTCATTGATATTAAAGAAGTCTTTGAGTGAAATCTGCAAAGCATCACAAATCAGGCGCAGATGCCCGACGGTGATATCGGCTTCGCCGCGTTCCACGCGACGTAAATGCGTTTGAGATACACCCGCCCAATCTGCCAGCTTATTCTGTGTAAAACCTGCGCCTTCCCTCAGTTCTCGGATACGCTCGCCAATATTCATAACATTTGACCTCAATTATTCCTATAAGAATAATTTTACGGGATTTCCGAGCAAATATTTAGTCTTATACTGTTGTTTTGTTAGTCCTAAAATGCTATAATGTAAAAAGTATAAGACTAATTAAGGTGCGCGAGGTGAAAAGGGGAATGTTTGATTTCGGGCAAGCCAATGCAGAACAAATAAAAGCGATACAGCACACAGAAGGGCCTGTGCTGATCATCGCCGGTCCCGGTACGGGTAAGACGTTTACGCTCGTCAAGCGCGTCGTTTATCTTATTTCCGAAAAGAAAGTGAGTCCTGAAAATATCCTCATTGCGACATTTACGGAAAAAGCAGCAAAAGAGCTCGTCACGCGCATTTCCAACGAGCTTTTAAAGCTGGATATCGCCGTCAACGTCAACGAACTTTATATCGGCACGCTTCACTCTATTTGTCTGCGTCTCATCAAGGAAAACGTAGAGTTTACACGCCTGAAAAAGAACTATCGTCTCATGGACGATTTCGACCAGAAGTATCTGATCTATCGAAATCACCGCGCCTTTGACGACATTGAAGACATCGCACTCATCTCGGATACGGTCAAGCCTTGGGAGCGGGCAAAACAGCTTTCGTACTACTTCAATGCCGTCTCCGAAGAACTCGTCACAGCGGAAGATTTGAAGAAAGACCCCGATCCCGCCGTGCAGGTATTGGCAAAAGCGTATGAGCTCTATCAAGCGTTGCTTTCCGACGAAAACGCGATGGATTTTTCGTCCATCCAAGTGATCGCCTATAACCTGCTGAAAGAGAACGAAGCCGTTCGTCAAAAGGTGCAGGAGCAGCTCCGCTATGTGATGATCGACGAATATCAGGATACCAACTATGTGCAGGAACAACTGATATTCATTATCGCGGAGAAGCACCGCAATCTCTGCGTTGTCGGGGACGACGACCAAGGCTTGTATCGTTTCCGCGGCGCGACGATACGAAACATTTTGGAGTTCCCCTCCAAATGGGAAGGCTGTGTGCAGTATAGCCTCGTCGAGAACTACCGCTCGGAGAAAGACATTGTTAATTTCTATAACGAATGGATGCAGGACACCGAAGAAGGCGGCTTTGAGTGGAAAAATTTCCGATATGGTAAGACCATCGTTCCTTCCAAGCCCCATCAGGTAGAGGGCGTTCCGACGGTCATCAAAGTATCTGGCCAGCGCGTTCAAAAGAATTGGGGCGACCGGATCATAGACTTTATCGGAAAGCTCAAGGCAAGCGGCACGATCACAGACTACAATCAAGTTGCTTTCCTTTTCCGCTCTGTCAAAAACGAAAGAGTCAAGGCGCTTGCCGACTACTTGGAGCAGCATAGCATTCCCATCTATTCGCCGCGTTCGGATATGTTTTTCGAACGCGACGAAATAAAGCTGCTTATCGGAACGCTGCTCGTCGTCTTTCCCGATTACCTCAAATCACTCCAAACGGATAAGTACGCGCCAAAAGAGATGGTCAAGTATTATACGGAGCAGTGTCTTACCGCTTTCACAGAGTATATCAAAACGCATCCCAACGCGCCGCTCATGAAGTGGTGCGCACAAAAAGGAATGCGGCACGGCGATCAGAATGCGTCCTTTGACTATGCGTTTACCGGCTTGGTCTATGAAATACTGCAATTCGAGCCGTTTCTTACGATTATGCAGTCGGACATCTCCGGTGTGGTCGATTCCCGCGCGATCCGAAATATCGCCGCGTTCACAAAACTCACCACGCGCTATGAGTTCCTCCATAAGATCAACGTCTTCACGGCCACAGGCTTGCAGATAGACGTAACACAGTTCTTCAATCGCTATATCCGGTTCCTCTATGAGGGCGGCATCGGCGAATATGAGGACGATTCGGAATACGCGCCGAGCGGGTGCGTCTCATTCATGACCATCCACCAGTCCAAGGGAATGGAGTTCCCCGTCGTGGTAGTCGGCTCTCTCTATGCTTCTCCGCAGAATAACTTCAAGGAAGTTATCCAAGAGCTGGAAGAAAACGTATATGCACGCCGGCCGTTCGAGCCGTATGCGTTTATCAAGTTCTATGACTTTTGGAGACTGTATTACACGGCGTTTTCCAGGGCGCAGAGCTTGCTCGTTTTAACGGCTGACGAGACGGAAAAACAAAAAGGCCGCTCCGAGCCTTCTAAGTATTTCCGGAAGTATTATGACGAACTTCCCAACTATTGGGATCCTGACATCGACTACGGGAAGATCAGGTGCGAGCCTGTAAAAGACGTCAATATCAAGCAAAGCTATTCCTTTACGTCGCACATCGCTGTCTATGAAAACTGCTCCTTGCAGTATAAGTTTTTCAAAGACTTGGGCTTTATCCCCGTCCGAGAAGGCGCTACAATGTTTGGTTCGCTTGTCCATGCCACGATTGAGGACATTCATAAAGCCGCCATGCGCGGAGAGGCGGAGAGCATCACGAAAGATAACGTCGGCGCGTGGTTTACGGAAAATTACGAGACCATATCCAAGCGCGAGCACGCCTATTTGAGTTCCAACGTACAGGCGGCGGCGCTCCGCCAAGTGCTGCGGTATGTGGACAGACAGGGCGGCCATTGGGAGCGGATCAAGGACGCCGAAGTCGAAGTCAGCCACGTCGAGCCCGATTACATTTTAAGCGGAAAAGTCGACCTTATCGAAGGCGAGAACGGAACGCTGGATATTGTGGACTTTAAGGCAGAAAAGAAGCCCGATATGGAGCGTGATAAGGAGCAAATTCAGCGATATAAGCGGCAACTTCAAATATATGCCTATATCATCGAGCAAAAGACGGGAAAGCCTGTCGATAGACTGCGGCTCTATTACACGGGCGACGATACGGACGGCGTGCCCGAAATCGTCTTCAAGAACGAGCCCGCGAAAGTAAAGGAGACGATCGGTGAGTTCACCGACATCGTCCATAAAATTCAGTGCCGCGATTACACCACGCGCTCCACGTCGCAGACGCTGTGCAACAACTGCGACCTGCGCCACTTCTGTAAGAAAAACTAAGGAGAACTACCCATGAGCGATACCAAGTACGAGCAGATGACTTTCGAGTTTGAAACAAAGCCCCCGATAAAAGGCTATCCCGAACTTCACTGGACGGGGAAGCGGCCGTATAAGTCCACGGTCTATTATCCCGCACAGTTGAAAGAAACGTATGGCGAGGCCAGGGACGGGTGGCTGAATAAGATTTATTGGGGCGACAACCTCCAAGTGATGAGCCACCTTTTGAAGGATTATCGCGGTAAAATCGACCTTATTTACATAGATCCGCCATTCGACAGTAAGGCAGATTATAAGAAGAAAATCAAGTTGAAAGGACAGACGGTTGAAAGCGACCAGTCCACTTTCGAGGAAAAGCAGTACGGCGATATTTGGACAAATGACGAGTATCTGCAATTTATGTATGAGCGGTTAATACTTTGTCGTGAATTATTGTCCGATACAGGCAGTATTTATTTGCATTGTGATTGGCATAAATCCTCTCATTTGAGATTACTTTTGGATGAAATCTTTGGCGCAGATAATTTTCTAAACGAAATAATTTGGACATATGGCGCTGGTGGAAATCCACGCAATTTTTTTCCGCGCAAACACGATTCAGTTTATTGGTATAAAAAAGGAAATTTCACATGTTTTAATACTAACAATCCAATAATGCGCGTACCATATGACCAAAGTACTTTAGCAATGCATTTCAAAAATATTGATGAAAATGGTCGAAGGTATAGAATACAAACTGTAAATGGGAGGAATTATATTACATACGAAGACGAAGGAAAACTTGTGACAGATACATGGACAGATATAGGAGCTCAAAATGCCTCGTCTCCAATTTCTCCTGAATTTACGGGATATGCCACTCAAAAGCCAGAAAAATTATTAGAACGTATTATTTTTGCTTCTTCCAATCCCGGCGACATCGTGTTCGACTGCTTTATGGGCAGCGGAACAACACAAGCCGTAGCCATGAAGCTCGGCAGGCGCTTTATCGGGGCTGACATCAATCTCGGAGCGATCCAGACAACGACCAAACGCCTCATCAATGTTGCGAGAGACTTGAGCTCTCAAATCGACAGCGGCGACAAATATACGGGCTTTGAAGTCTATAACGTAAACAACTACGACCTGTTCCGCAACCCCGTCGAGGCGCGCGAACTCATCTTACAGGCGCTGGAAGTGCAGCCCTTTGAAACGAGCAACGTCTACGACGGCGAAAAGGACGGCCGTATGATAAAGATTATGCCCGTCAATCGTATCGCCACCAAGGCAGACTTGCAGGGACTTATCGCCAATCTCCCGTATAAGTTCTTTGAAAAGCGGAAGGAAGAAGATCCGTCTGCCGTCGTTCTCAAACTCACTCTCGTCTGTATGGGACATGAGCCCGACCTCGCCGCCGCATTAAAGCAAGAACTCTCCGCCTATAAAGTGGATATCACCGTCGTGGATATCCTTCACGACCGCGCCGACCTTCAATTCAAACGCGATTCCGAGGCGGATATCATCATCGAGAACGATGAACTCGTCATCAGAAACTTCTATCCGCTCAATCTCATGCAGAAACTCTCCCTCGATAAAGAGACTGTTGAGGAGTGGCGCCAGCTCGTGGAGTCCGTCATGATCGACTTCAACTTTGACGGCGCAGTCATGCAGCCGACCGGCATCGACATCCCCGAAAAGAACGGCATGGTCAAGGGGCGCTATAAAATTCCGCAGGCCGCGGGCGTCATTCGTGTGAAAATAACGGACGTGCTCTCCGAGTCTTTGGAAGTCGAGGTGCAAAATGGCTAAACGGGTTGCTGTGCAGAGTTCGTTTCCGTTCTTCGATTTCCTGCGGCAGTTTTATATCCAAAACAAGGGACGCATCCGAAACCGTTATAAGGATCTGACCAAGAAATTTTTGGACTATAACGACAAGACCAAGAACTTTAATGCCTATCTGCGCGCCCCGCAGTTTGAGGCGTTGGAGATCTACGTCATTTTGAAGGAGTTTTGCGGCAATCCGCAGATCTACGACCTCTTTGACAAGTGGTATAAGCGCGAAGGCGATTTTGCTGCCGAAACGGTCTATACGGTAAACAGAGGCGACGGAACGCAGCTCTCCATGTACGACTCTGCCGCGGTCAATTATAAGGCTGTGTTTGATTCTATGCGGAGTGTCGCCACGTCCTATCCCAACTATATTTACGCCCTCACGATGGGTCTCGGCAAAACTGTTCTGATGGCAACGTGTATCTTTTATGAGTTTCTGCTCGCCAACAAATATCCGAAAGATCCACGCTATTGCCACAATGCCCTCGTCTTTGCACCGGATAAGACAGTTTTGCAGTCCCTGCGCGAAATCGTCACGATGGAGAAAGAGCTGGTCGTACCACCTGAATACTGCCGCGTGCTCGACCAGAATATCAAGTTCCACTTCCTTGACGATACGGGGATCACATTAAATACGCTCGATAACTCTGATTTCAATATCATCATCTCCAACACGCAAAAGATTATCAAAAAGCGCGTTCATAAGGAAAAAACACCCATTGAGAAGCTGCTGGAAATGCCGAACGCCGCTCCCGATGAGCCGGCGGACATCATCTCTTCCGTTTTAAGCACCGTTTACAGTGAAGAGAACACGCGAGATGAAGGCGAGCTTCTCTCAAACCAGCGCTTTGAAAAACTCACACGATTAGAGCAGCTCGGCATTTACGTCGATGAGGCGCATCACCTCTTCGGCGGCGACCTGCAAAAGTCAATGAACAGCCTGCGCCTTACAATCAATGAATTGGCGGCGGCTTTAAGCAAAAGCGGAACGCGCGTCGTTGCGTGTTACAACTATACCGGCACGCCGTACTTGGAAAACAGCGTGCTGCCCGAAGTCGTTTACAGTTACGGTTTGAAGGAAGCGATTGCCAACAAGTATCTGAAAGACGTCGATATCAAAGGCTACGACAATGTCAAGAATGATATTTTCCTGAAAACAGTCATCGAAGACTTTTGGCGGACTTACGGCGGGAAACTCTATGAAGGGCTGCCTCCCAAGCTTGCTATTTTCGGCGCAACCATCGACGAAGTAGTGAATGAAATTCGTCCCGCCGTCGAAAGAGTACTTTCAGAACTCGGTATCCCGCTCGACAAAATTTTAGTCAATACGGGCGATGAAAAAGTCACGAAGGATAACGACATCAAGACGTTCAACGACTTGGACGTCGTCGGCTCTCTCGGCTCGCAGAAACAGTTTATACTCCTCTGCAACAAGGGTCGCGAGGGTTGGAACTGCCGCTCGCTCTTCGGCGTCGCGCTTTTCCGTTCGCCGAAGTCCACAATTTTCGTTTTACAGGCCACGATGCGCTGCCTTCGTTCGATCACGGGCGATCAGCAGAAAGCTATTGTTCGCCTCTCGAAGGAAAATATGGATATCCTCAACGCTGAGCTGACCAAGAACTTCCGCGTCTCCATTGACGATATCTCCAATAGCGGCGACGGAAAGCATAAGGAAGTATATCAGGTCAAACTGTTAAAGCCAAAAAAGCTCGTTCTGAAGCGCATTTCGCACAAGTATCATTTGAACGAAAAGAACTACTCTGCGCCCATCGACTTCAAGTTGGACGGCATTGATTATGATAAATACGATACCCACGTCTATGAAAAACAGAGCCTGACCGATGAGCGGGTCATAAAGAAGGAAGCGGTCGATTTGGGCGGTAGCCGCAGCTATACGCCGTATATGCTCATAGCAGAGATTGCGCGCTATCTCAATATTCCATGCCTTCTTGCGGAGCGTATCCTCTCCGAGAGTATGGAGGGAATTGATAGAATCGCTGAAACAGTTTCAAAGTATAATGATATTTTGGGCGATGTTATCGTTCCGACGATTTTCAACGCGCTTTATGAGGTGACGTGCGAAACTGTTTCCGAAGAAAAACAAGTCGAGCTTCTGCGAATGCCGGAAGGGAAAGAGGCGTATGAGTTCCTCGCCCTTCCCGAATTGGTGGAGACAGACGGCGACGCGCAGTTTGCAAAGGTTGATACCTTTGGTGAGCCGTATCGCGACAAGAGTTTTCATACCGATAAATACTGTTTTGATTCCAAGCCGGAAAAGGAATGCTTCTTACAATACATATTCAGCGACAGAGTCAAAGAAGTTTACTTCACGGGTATGTTTACAAGCAAATATAACGGTCTGGCAATTCAGTACATCGACCCGGAAACAAAGGCCATCCGTTCCTATTATCCCGACTTTATCACGACGCTGGATGACGGCACGATCCAAATCATCGAGGTCAAGGGCGATAATATGATAGACGACGATGTTGTTCGGGCAAAAGCCGAAGCCGCCCGCGAAATGGCATCAGCCAGCAAGATGGAATACCTAATGCTTGCAGGCTCAAAAATTATGCAAGAGAAGGTGATATAGCGCTTCTTATCCTTCCCACCAAACGCGGGTTTCCCGCGTGTTGCAAGCAAGCGTAAGGCAGGAGACGGAATGCGGCGGGGGGGGCAAACCCCCCCCCCCCCCGGCGGGAAAAAGGCCCCCACCCCCCCCCCCAGGCGGGGGAACATAACCCCCCCCCAATAAACCGGATGGCAAAGGTTTTTTTTGAACAAAAGGCCC
>ERZ1090864.549-NODE-551-length-20502-cov-10.116594_pt1 | contig 20502 bp, 22 predicted proteins | sample MGYA00478479_ERZ1090864 | MGnify/ENA primary metagenome ERZ1090864 (study PRJEB33644, sample SAMEA5815743) | chicken gut metagenome | biome: Chicken; feature: Gastrointestinal Tract; material: Caecum | place: Ireland | collected 2019-01-01 | study: A study of the...
GCCCGCAACTTTTACCCAGTTCTGCTCAATCGTTCCGGTTTCGGCAGCCTGCCGCATAAAATACACAGATCCATCAATACAGAACGCATACTTAATATGTTTTTTACCGCCCTGATTGACTCCGACGCTGATCATATATCCTCCCCAGTCGCTAGGGGCACCTGGATAATATCCGCTGAACAAATATATACCCTCTCCATAGCATCCATTGACCAGATCTCCGGGATCATCATAAATTTTCAGAGAGCGCCCATCCGCTCCAGGATTTCTGTCCTGTAAAGTCTGTATATTGCTGTTTAGTTCATTAAGCGTCTCCTCTACCGTGGTCTGCCCACCCTCATCCGTTGTATGCTGCACCTGCCCGGAATCCGTCTCAAAATGATGCTCGTCCCATCCGCTCCCGTTCGATATCTTAAAAATACTTTTCTTTATACTCATAACATTCTCTCCTTAAGTGTTAATCCACACGGTTCCTTTCTCTGTTTCCTCTGGGGCGGACGCCTGTGCGTAGATTTTCGTTCCGTCCGCTCCGGGATCCCCTTTATCACCTTTTGGCCCCGGAGGGCCTACCACAGAACCCAGATCTACTCTTCTTGCCATAATATCACCCCCAGATCGCGATCAGATGACCGTTGTCGTCAATCTCAAAGGACGGGGTTTCCCCAGCAGGGCCTTGCGGGCCTGCCTCTCCGGTGTCGCCTTTATCGCCCTGAGGACCTTGCGGCCCTTGCGGCCCGGTGGCTCCTCGCGGGATTACAAAGTTAAATTTTGCCGCGCTGGATGTCCCCGCATTGGTTACAGATGCGTTGCCCCCAGCGGCTCCGGTGGTAACCGTGCCGACCTGGATTGTGGCCGCAGCACCCGCAGGACCGGTATCTCCTTTCGGCCCCTGCGCCCCAGTTGCTCCCGGATCTCCTTTCTCTCCTTTTTCACCCTGCGGCCCCTGTAAATCCGCCACCATCTGGAATCCAGTGATAAGCACACGGTATCCAGCAGGCAAACCGGATTTCAAGGTGATCCCCAGTCCATTATCATGCTCTGTAAATATCGTGCCAGCAGACCGTGCGCCATTGACATACAGCTGCAAAGCGTTGGTGCCGGGAACAAATTTATAATCCGTCCAGGCAAATTCTGTCTGTCCTTCTGCCGTAATAAATTCTTTCTGGAATAAAATATAGCTCTGCGTGGATCCCGCCGGTCCCTGGACACCCTGCGGCCCTGGGGGGCCTTGCGGACCGGTCTCCCCCTGCTCTCCCTGAGGACCGGCAGGGCCTGTGGCACCCCTGGAAGGTTTCCCGGTGTCCTCGGATCCCAGGAACCAATTCCCGTTGCTTCCGATCGTGGGCGTGATCCCGTCATCTCCCGGATCTCCTTTTGGACCAGCTGGGCCGGTTGCTCCGGCATCCCCCTGCGGCCCCTGCACGCCCTGTATGCCTTGCGGTCCGGTAGGCCCCTGGGGGCCCTGAGGTCCGGGAGGACCCTGGATGCCCTGGGATCCGGACAGGTCGCAGATATACTGATAGGCTGTATCACCTTTGCAGTACAACTTACCAGTATCTGCATCATTTACATCGCCAGTATCGATCATGACAAACCCGCCGATAGATACCCCGTCCGTGGCGTACCCGGCGTTCATGGCTACCACAGATTCATAGATCTTTGCGATCTTAAACGGCTCTCCGGGGTCTCCCTTTGGCCCCTGGATACCCTGGACCCCTTGGGGGCCTTGCTCTCCGCGGGGCCCCTGTGGCCCCACTACTTTACCAAGGTCAACTGTCCTTGCCATTTCTGTCCTCCTCACTCATCGTAAATTGCAATCAGATGCCCGTCGCTGTTAATCATCATCTGCGGGGTCTGTCCGTCCTCGCCCTGCAGATCTACATACTGATAATCGGTCTCATCCTCCCGCTTTACGCCAAGGGACGTGCCGTCCCAACGGTATTGCAGGCTGTATCCCCGTGCGCCCATACCTGCCGCGCTGCTCCCGGAACCGGCCGAACCGCCCCCGCCGCCAGATGCCATCTCCTGCCCCAGCGTCTGGACGGGATTCCCGAAGGTGGGAACTACATCATATCCGGATGCGTCCCAGCTCTCTTCTACCTCTGTGATATATGCATCCAGGGACACACCGCTGTTTTCCCCGATCACTGTCACCCGGTCTCCCATTGTCCAACGTTTTTCGTACTCATCGGCCAATGCGGTCACTTCAAAGCTCTCTTCCGCCATATATTCCGCCAGCTTCGTTTCGCCCCTGGCTGGAAGCTGCTCCGGGTCTTCAATATCCCGGGCATCAATCACGATTTCCCGCCGTTCCTCACCGACAAAATCATTCCCGACGATCCGCACCTGCCGCTCTGCGCCCTCGCCTTGTCCGGCCACATAGGCACAGTTTTTGGTGTTGCTGTCATTGTAGGTGTAAACCTCTTTTTCGATGTTGTCGTAACTGCGCCTGAAAACGACCTGCGGGTTGGCATCCTGCGCCAGCGACCGGTCTGTGCCGCCCAGCACCTCAAATACTTCTTTTCCGGCATCCAGATCCACCCGGATAGACAGCCCCAGCATACTGTATTTTGACAGTTCAGACAGGCAGGCCAGCAGGCCGTCATACCTCGTCTGATAGGATAGCTTCTGACCTCGCCCCTGGGATGTCCCGCATGTCAGGTTGGCAAAATTACGCTTCGGATCTACGCAATTTACAGCATTTTTCTGCACCAGGTCATACATGATATCTTCCACAGGCGCATTGTAGGACAGGTACGCCTGGCCAGATGCCGGCACCGTGATCCGCTGTGACAGCAGCCACAGCAGCGTATATCCTTTGATCGTGACGCTGCCATCGTCTGCAACGTTGATATACTCAATGATGCCGTTTTTCCGGTTATCCCGGTCCCAGATGATCCGGTTCCCTTTCTGGACATAAGATTCTATCTGATCCAGATAGATTTCAAACTGCCCGTAGGTATGCCAGCGGCTGGTGAAAATCATGGTTGCCTCATCCGCCATGCCAAGGAACTCATACTGTGAACTGTAAAAACGGACGTTCATGTGTCGATCCATATACTCCCGTTCACCTCGCCTTCCGGCTCTGACGCCTGTACATAGATGTTTCTCCAGCCGGTCCCCTGCTGGCTGGCAAACCATTCCTCCCACTGCCGCTGAAATTCCGCGATCATGTCATTGTATTCCGTTAGGTTTTTAGGCCGGACCGCACCACAAACAGACTGATCGAAACGCTCGTCCGCTACCGTGATCGCTCCGGCCGGCGTTACCGTGATCCGCGCCAGGGATATTTCCCAGACGCTGCTGTCCCTCTGCAGGGCCGGCGGCTGCGGACTGCTGCCCGGCGTACCTTGCTTCAGGATGGCGCTGATCGGTCCGGTCAGCAGATTTGCCCGCAGCACTACTCGGTCAATGCGGCTGTACTGTGCGTCAGGCGTTACCGTCAGGGATTTTGCGCTGTCATTGTAATAATAAAATCCCTTTACAATGGCAAATCCTGTCCCGATCTGTACAGATCCGGAGCCTCCGGCAACCCCCAGGGTCATATTCCCGGCATCGTCCAGGCTCACCCCGGATTCATACAGGTTATCAAAATACCGGTTGAACTCTTCCTGTCCGTACAGGGCATCCCCGTCATAAAATCCACTGTATTCCATTTGTACCTCCTATACTCCCAGGTATCGCTCCAGGTAATAAACTTCTACACCTTTACTTTGCAGGGATCCGGCACTGTACTCGATCATGTTATCTCCCGGCTGCAGCCAGAAGAAATCCGACACATTCTTGTCCAGATAATCCCAGGCATCTTCTCGGCCAATCTCCGTAATCACTTCCACTGCTTTTTGCTGAAAACCCGTATTAATATAAAGCGTCTCATCGGAGGTCAGCGTCCGGTTCACCTTGATAGATTCCCCCGTTGCATGGTTGGTAATCTGTGGGGCGGATGCCGGCCCACGAAAATAGATTTCCACCGGCGTTTCCATATGCCCCGCATTATAGATATTTTTTTTCAGCGGCCCGTACTGGCGCATCTTAAACGGCAGGGAAAACTTCCATTTCCATCCTCCGATCAGCGTCATAATTGGTACAGACACCTGAGCGGACTTAAACGACGGGTCCAGACATTTCAGATACAGCAGGCAGGACAGCTCATCATGGACATTCATATTGTTCATCTTGAAGCTGCTGACCTCATACTCTATTTCCCGTGTTACGTCCAGATAAGTAACGTTCAGAGTTCCGCCCTGATACGGGCTGAAAAAACGGATCAGGCGCTGCCGCATCTCTGAAATGCCCTCCCAGAGCAGATAGTCGAAATTGACCATGATCTGCCGGGACAGGACATGGCGCCTTTTCAGCCGTTCGCCATCGGCATTGGTATTCGTCTCGGTCGTCAACTCATAATCGCTGGATTCAATCCCGGAATATTCCGTAATGCCGAACAGCGACCCATCCATTATGATGGTGTCGCCGTCTCGCTCAAACTGAAATATGATATTTTTCAATGCCAAGTCATCTCCTTTGCCGTTTTCTTCATCTCCCTGGACATCTCCACCGGGGATTTCACGGGCTGATAGATGTTCACGGTCTGATTTACCTCCCCGGGCTCTGCCGGTACTGGGATATTTCCCGAAGGCTGCTGCCGCATCAGAGACAGATCCATAACCGTCCGCTGCAGGGTGCCTCCTATCGCCGACCGCATCTGAGCAAGGGCTGCCTTCCTAGTGGCTGCATCAATGGCTCCAGCCATCGTGCGCGCCGCAGCCGCATCAACCTTCGGCTGCATCTTTTCAATGCCGACTACGACACCGCCGCCCCAGTTTTCTCCGACGGGAATTACTTCCTTGGCCGGGCTGTTGGCATCCTGTTCCGCGTTGGCCGCGTTGATGGCATTGCGGACTGTAGCAGCCGCCTCGCTTGCGATCTGCTGTGTTTTCGATGCGATGCCTGCTGCCAGGCCATCCCCAAAGTTTTGACCTACTCCATAAGCCGCGTCATACATTCCCGCAGACTGTAGGGCCCGCATAGCTGTCTGCGTCAGTAACTGTACCGCACCTCGGGTTTCCGTTTCTCCGGATCGAATTCCAGACGCCAGCTCTCCAGACGTATCACTGCCCGCCTTGCGTCCCACTGTGTCCATATGAGCCGATGTCAGAGACTGTTTGATGTCCGTTGTCAGACGTGTGGTGGTGCCTTTTGCTTTTTCTCCGCCCTGCTGCAGGGATAAATCTAAAGCATTTCCCGCTTTGTCCGCTTCTGTCTGGAAGGCCTTTGGCATACCGGAAGCGTTCACCGCTTGATTGACCTGCTGTATCTGCCCCTGCATGGTCCCTGGCATATCGGCATTGATAATCGCGGTATTTACGGAACCGCCGTAAGCAGCGGCGTTTTCCCCGGCTGATACGGCACCCTGGGCCAGGTAATTATTCGCAGCTGTAACAGCAGCGTCTGTATTGCTGCCAAAGATCCCCTGCAGGTTCGCCGCGGTAAATCCGTTTGCTCCAGACTGGGCGAAGGCCTGGGCCGCCAGGAAGATCTCCCCGGACCGGCTGGTAAATTCCGCCTGGGACATCCCCACCGCCTGGGCGGCAACAGAGATCGCATTCATGGCCAGATCCGAAGAGGAGATGCCGGCAGAGCCCTGGGCCATGTAACCGGCTGCCGCACTGTACAGCTGTTGACCCTGGCTGGTTAATGTTGCCGATGTGGCGGTTGCCGTAGCAGTCGCATTATCGACTCCGGCCTGGACATTTGACGGCGTAGCGTCTGCGGCCCCTCTTCCCAGCTCTGTCATGGCGGAAAAGCCATTGGAATAGATCATCGGGCTTCCTACGCCCAATGTTGTAGTAATCGCGTTCAGCAGGCTTCCGGTAGTTTCCGCTGCCTGCGTATACAGCAGCGGGTCAGCCTCATAAATAGCCTGCAGCATAGGATCCAATGCTTCCGCCATGGCCTGCTTTGTCTGCTCGTCCATGCCTCCAATGCCGTCAATAAACGCCTGTACACCTTTTTGTCCCTCTTCTGACAACTGCCCCTGCAGATCCTGATCTACAATAGCCGCTACCATAGCAGGAGATACCTCAGCTATCTTTTCCGCCGCCTGATCCGGCATGTCGTCCAGACCAGACAGGAAGCTTTCCACGGATTCTGTCGAAACCTCTTGATAGGCAGTGGACAGCTTCCGCAGTTCCGCATCGGTCTGATCAATCAGGTTCTGAACCAGAGCAATGTTCTCATCCGTGATATTTGTCATCCCGGATTCCTGGGCGGCTTTCATGTCCTCCAGCGTCTGCTGATACTGTTCCTTCTGACGCTCCAGGGCATCCCGGCTTCCGGTTGCCGCAGTGATAAACGTATTGGAAGCTTTTATCAGGGCGTCATTCAGTTCTTCCGTAGATCCAGTGGCGATAGCCCTCTGCAGATTATCATAATTTTCCAGAATCGCCTGGTTCTGGGAAAGGGCATAGCCGCTATCAGACAAAGTGCTGTTCAGTTCATCCAGCTTATCCTTTGCGCCCTGCAGGGTATCCTGGGCCTTTTCCAGTTCTCTATAATAAGACAGCTGTGCATTCGGGCCGATTTCAGGATGCTCTAACGCATCGTTGTATTTTTCCTGCGCGTCCGCAACGGCCTGCTCCGCTTCCGCAACCTTTTTCTGCTGCTCCTCTACATCTTTCAGCGCCACCGTATAGTCTTTAACCAGCTCCGTGGTTTTCTCCTGGGCCTCTACGTATTCTGTACCCATAGCATCAACCATGGCAGAGGCTTTCTTTTTGGCGATGATCTGATCCAGATTCTGGATCACTTCCTGATAATTCTCGATGACTCCGTCCGTCATCTGAATCTCTACGCCAAAGGCGCTGGCCAGCTCCTCTGTGATTACCTGGGCGCGTTCCTGGTAACCGTCCTTGATCCTGCCATTCTCGTCAGCAATGCCGCGCAGTTCGTCCACAAGGCCTTCCGCGTTTTCGTACTCAAGAGAAATATTGTCATAAGCGCTCTTAACACTGTCTGCGGACTGCTGGACGCTTTCCGCATGCTCTTTAACGCTGTCCGCAAGGGCCTGTTCTTCTTCTGTCAGTTTAGCTGCCTTTTCATAAGCGCTTTCCGATGAGGCCTCCCACATGACAAATCCGGCAATGATTGACGTAATCCCGGTAAGGATGCCGGCCGGAGAAAAGCTTAAGGCGGTGGTAAGCGCTTTTACAGATGTTGTTACACTGTTGATGACAGAAGATACTTTTTGGAACGTCAGCAGGGCAGTTACGACTCCAATCGCAATCGGCCCGATCACATCCAGATTCTCTCCAATAAAATCCAGGATCTTTACCAGGGCGGGACCGACCGTATCGATAATCTTTCCCATTGTTTTAATCAAGCGGTCAAAAATCTTTATCGCTGCTTCAATTCCCTTTTTCAGCCCGCCCTTTTGCAATGACTTTCCGATATCTTCAAAGACTTCCTGGATCGGATCCCCGATCTCCTTCGGGAGCAGTTTTACCAGACCTTCTACTAAAGCTGTTGCAATCTCTCCCGCAGCTTTCAGCAGCTGGTCCTTGTTCTCCACAATCCCGTCGATAAACGCATCAATCACCGCCACGGCTGTGTTAATCACATCCGGGAGCGCCTCTGCTATACCGGTGAGCAGGTTGGCCATGATCTCCCCGGCCGCCTCAGCAGCGCCTTCCGGGCCATCCTCTTTAAATGCTTCTGTGATCTGGTCAATAGCATCCGCCGCCGCAAAGGCCGCATCCTTCAGAGGATCCTGGATGGATTCGTAGACCGTAATCCCGAAGGACTCCGCAGCGCCTCCCACCTGCTCGATAGCCGATTTCAGGTTATCCTGCATGGTGGTCGCCATCTCTTCGGCAGCGCCGTCACAGTTCCGGTAAGATTCGGTCATTTCGACCAGCTTGCCGTCTGTTGTATTAATCAGCGCCAACATTCCGGATAGAGATTCCTGTCCATACAGCGTTACCAGATAGTTATTTCGCTGCTCATCGGTCATGCCTTCCATGGATTTTTTCAGCATGGAGATCTGATCAGACAGGGAGAGCATCTTGCCCTCCGAATCATAAAAGCTGATCCCCAGCTCATCCATGGCCTGCTGCATATCCTGCGTAGGCTTGGACAGCCTGGACAGGGCACCTCGAAGGGTAGTGCCCGCCTGAGATCCCTTGATGCCATTGTCAGCCATGATACCGATTGCAGCCGCCGTCTCTTCCAGGCTGATCCCTGCCGCATGGGCCAGAGGAGCAATATATTTCATTGCTTCCCCGGTATCTGCTACCGCTGCATTGGTATCCGCTGCATTCTTCGCCAGTACATCCGCCACATGGCCGGCGTCAGAAGCCTCCAGTCCAAATCCCCGAAGGGTAGATGCCGCGATATCCGCGCTGGCTGCCAGATCTTCCCCGGAGGACGCCGCCAGATCCAGCATACCGGGCATAGCGTCCATGATTTCCTGAACGTCAAACCCGGCGCTTGCCAGGTTTTCCATGCCTTCCGCCGCCTCAAGTGCGGAAAATGCCGTTTCTGCTCCCAGCTCTACCGCCTGATCTTTCAGGCGCTCCAGTTCGCCTCCGGTGGCGCCCGATATAGCCTGTACCCGGGACATCTGTGCCTCAAAATTCATGCCCACGTTGCCTGCAGCCACCGCGATCCCGCTGATCACCGTAGCCACGCCACCCACTGCTGCCGCTGCTGTCTTTGCGCCCTTGCTTGCCAGGGTGCCTAGGGTCTTCAACCCTTTTTCCACACCTGTTGAATCTAATAATGTATCAATAATGACGGTCCCGTCAGCCAATCTTACCACCTGCCTTTATACTTGGTGGCAAAGTAGGCGCGGGCCCTACTCAACGGTGGGTTTTATGCACTCTTCCCTTTGCCGGATATTCGATTTCATTCATTTTTCCGCACCGCGGGCACTTGATCTCGCCTTTCACGCACTCCACAAACAGGAGGGTCTGCCCGCAGTGTCTGCATTTGATCTTTACAATGTTGACCACTCCTTTTTATAGATAGGGTGTCGGATCCTCCCCGTTCCGGAGAGCTTCCATCAGTTTTTCCTGCTTCTCTGTCATTGGTTCCCGTATCTTATAATATCGCTGCAAGGCCTTGTACAGAGTCCGCTCTTCCCGGGACAGATGCCTGTTTGCGGTATCTTTTGTTCGGATCTCTATGATCCGGTTCAGCCGGATATCCTCCGGAAGTTCAGACAGCATTTCCAAAAAGTCCCACCAGTGGATATATTCCACGGCCCGCAGGTCTATCCCATACACCCGCCGGAAAGCTGCCCAGATCATCCGGCTGTCCGTGTCGTAATCCATCGGTGTGTCGCTGTTGATCCCCAGCAGCTTGTTGGACGGGCGGTGCCGCTTTTCCTGTTCGCCTCCCTGCACAAACCAGTTCAGCTGCAGGACTGCTTCCACTACATTTTCCGGGATGCATCCAAACATCAGCCGCAAGGCTTCCAGCAATTCGCCCCCATCTTCTCTCCCCTCCCGAATGATCCGATTGTAATTAAGTACGGCACGGAAATCCGTTTCAATCGGATAATCCGTGCCGTCAATGATGAGGGATCTGGGCGGGGGATCTAAAATATAGTTTCTCATTTTTTCTTCGCTGCAGCCCGGCGCTGAGCGCGGTTTCCGACAGGTGCCTGCCTGCGGAAGGACTCTACCTCGGTTTTCATCTCATCGGCCAGATCTACCACCTCGTTGAACGCTTCCAGACGTGGGCGAATGTTGTTGGAATCTCCAAAAAGCCGATGTGCGGTTCCCACACCGAAGAACGCCTCAAAAAACTCGTCCGTAATCTTCAGCTCTTCTCTCAGCAAGGCAGAGCCTTTCATACCATTTGCCTGGGCCGCTTTTACTTTCTCGGAAACCGCGTTCATTTCTTTCTCATATTTTTCCATGACATCCAGATCCAGAAGATCTGCTTCCAGCTTAACGCCTTTGATCTCAATCACGCTCATATCTCTCTGTCTCCTTTACACAGTCGGGGTTGTCAGGGTTTTTGCATAGGCAAAATTGCTCTTGGCGCTATTGTCTTCCGTGAACACCTTCGTAGTGGTGTCGAACCATCCATACACCCAGTCGCTCTTTGCCAGCAGATTGCCGGATCCTTCAATCTCGCCATCCGAATCGCTGAAATCAGAGATCTCTACGGCTACCTGGCGTTTTCTGGCCGGAAAACCTTTGGATGTAGGTTCGGTGGATTCTTTTTCTCCCAGCAGATCTACGTCCACATATTCCGTCTCAGCGTCACCGCCTACCAGCTCTTCTTTTCCGATCTTGATCAGAAAAGCAATCGCCACTTCCGAATCAATCTGGTCAAAAGTAAACGGCGCGGTCCAGGCATACCCGGAAATACTCTGGGACTCTGAAACCATATTGATATATCTTTTCTGCTTTGTAGCTGCCGCGGGACTGTCATCCAGCTGGGTAAATCCAGTACCCATGAAAGAAAAATCATCCCCGGTCTTCAGATATCCCGCGATCTGCGCCCTCTGCCTTACACTTGCTGCTCCTGCCATAGTCATACACTCCTTTTCTGATAATAGATAAATTCACATTGTATCCGGTACTGAGCCTTTTTCCCGTTGTTATCATACAAGTAACCATCGGTCAGGGCCCGAATACTTTTCGATTCTTTTCCCAGCGCCAGTTCCGGAAGATCTCCCTTTTCCGTACAGCTCTCCAGCCAATTCTGAAAATCCTCAAAAAATTCGCTGGCATCCAGATTGTCCAGACCGTCATAGACGATTCTGGAGCAAAAAGAGAACTGCTTCCGGCGCAGTGTGTCCCCATTGATATACCGCTGCACAATAGGCTCTGACGGGGTCACCTCAATGCTGTAGGCGTCCGCATCCTCCGGAAGATAATCTACAAACAGTTCCCGAAACTCTTCCAGATGCGGGCATTTTGCGATCCAGTCACGGATCCTGCTGATTACACTCATCCTGGCCTGCCTCCTACAAAATTTGCCACTGCCTTTACGATCTGCGGCCCCTTGTCCGCCCACATGCGTTTATCCCACTGTTTTCCACGAAGCCCATCGCCTTTGTGTTCGTAATACTGCCGGCGGGCATAGGGCTGGATGTACTCAATTTCATGCACCCGTTCCACCGCAGTATCTTTCAGGGCCCCTGTTTGCATTGGTACATAGGGATCCGCAGCCATCCGAAACTGATGGGTAAAAAACTTCTGGGCCCCTCCGTCTTTTACCAGCTGACGAAGACCCAGGATCCTTTCTGTGCTGTTCATTTTTACTGTAATCTTCATGTTACCATCCCTCCATTCGGATGTGCGGAAGGCCGCCTCGGCGGTTGTCTCCCCAGCTGTGCACTTTTCCATACAGCAGATGAGCCTTTTCCAAATCCGATGGTTTTGTGATCTCCGGGCCTTCTCCCCGGCAGAAATAATCCCCGTTTTGGGCGGTCCAAGTGCCATCTTTATTCTGCAGAGCTATATAGTCTGGAGCTGTCCGATAAGTCTCCAGGGCCGGCTGCCCATCTGCCAGGGCTTCCGGTGGAATCCGGATCTTATAGACCTCGCCGCCTACCAATCCGCCGGATGCCGCGGACACATTAACTGACGCATACCAGGACACGCCCTGGATAAAATGGCGGACATACGTTGACTGGTGCGTGTCCGGATCGTACTCCTGGTTATAGATCGTAATGTCTGCATTGGTAATCATAGTTTCGCATCCTCGCGCTACGGTTTAATAATCCGGTTGGCAGCAGGTAGATCCTGGCGGCCTCATACGCCTTTCTGGCCGCATAGGCTTCCAGTGTCTCCCCGTCTTTCCGATCCGTCACGTAGGTTACGCTGTATCCGTCATTATTTTCGGACTTTACAGCCCCGGCAGACTGTCCGGAGCTGCTATATACAGCAGCATAAGCATCTGCCACGGAGCAGACAGCATCCCGGACCGCATCCAGATCCGGAAGCTCCTGGCGCATAGTCAGGTAGCGGATGTATGCTTCTGCCCGACGTTCCTGCTGATCAAATGATTCCTGATCCAGTTTTCCACCATATTCTTTTTGATAATATGTATAATCCACATACATTCTGATCACCCCTTACGCCATGATTCCTGCCGCTTTCAGGTTTGTAATGATCGCATTGATCGCCGTCTTATTCGCGTCAGCCAAAGTGGCCACCTTCTGAACCTCAGCCTGAGCAAATTCTGCCCCGATGGTTCCGGCGTTTTCCGCGGACACAGACGTTACAGCAGCGGCCTTCTTTACGCCGCCGAGGTCATTCCCGGCTGCGGGAAGCGTGTACGGAGCGCCAGCGCCAATCGCTGTCCGGGCAGCCTCCGCCGAGGCGGCTTTCATCAGGGATTTCCCGATATCAGTGGCGCCCTCTAGCGTGTCCACGGTAGCGGTCTCGCCGCCGGATGAGGCTGGCCAATGATCGGCCAGCTCCTGAATCAGCGCCGCGATCTGATTCTCGTTTTTGTCAGCTACGTCATCCCCAGTAATCTTTTTATACAGGTTCTTAATAGCATCTGTAATCATCATATCAAGCACCTGCTTTCAGGATCGCAAACGGGCATCTCTGAGATTTGTCCGTTTTCAGCCCATTAATCGGGTTCGGAATCTCCCATCCCAGACGCATAACTGCCCGGAGTGCAACCATGTCATTCTGTGCCAGATTATATACGATCTCCTGGCTGGACGGATCCTGGATGACCGCCTGATCCAGCAACTTAAACGTAATATCCTGACGGATTGCATATACCAACTGGCTGAAGTCTCCGGAGATCATCAGTGCCTTACTCTTATCGAAAGCACCGTTTCTCGGGAAAGTCATCGCAGAACCGTCCAGACTATAGGTAGTTCCTCCCTGCATGTCGCTCTTGAAAATTGGATTTCCAGTCGAATCTTTCAGGCCACGAAGTTTCGCACGCATGGAAATATTGGCCATATGGCCGTTTACAAAATAGCCAGACTCCTCTACCTTGGCGATCACGCCGGCTTCCCCCATGATCGAATCATACAGATCCTCTCCTAAAGTTACGGTGGCGCTGGCTGCCGTGGCCGTTGCCACTACATCGTCCCTCCAGGTGCTGGGCTTATTTACTCCAAACAGGACTGCAGAATCGATCACTTTTCCAAATGCTTCTGTCACTCTCGGACGCACCTCACCCCAGATGTCATAATTGGAGTCATCCAGCACAGCTTCCGGGATTGGGACAATCACGGCGATCTCTTCAGCAGTGATGATCTTTTTATCCCACTGCATTTTCGTGGTCTGTTTCATGCCGGTGTCTCCGTTCACAAAGTAGGCCAGCGGAAGCATATCCAGCACGGGCATCCGGTACTGCTTGCTGGTCATGTTCGGAAGCTTCCGTCCCATAGTCAGGACTGCGGACTGTTCTACAGCCCCCTGGATGATCTGGTCGCTCAACTGCTCCTCGATCAGGGTCTCCGCTCCAGTCCTGTCGATGATATCTACTGCAAAGATCTGCAAATTCAATTTCAATCTCATGCTTTTTCTCCTCTCTTTACCGCTTAAAAGCGGACCTGATGGCCTGATTGACCGTTTCATTCTTGGTTTCGCCATGAGTCCCAGAGCCTCCGCTCCCTCCCGTCACGCCGGTATCCACCCGGTATCCTCCTGCGGATGTAAATCGCGGGTTTTCCTTCAGGAATTTATCCACAGCTTTCTCAAAAGTGGTCTTGTCATCTACCATCTGGGACGCTTTGAAGATCACGTAATCGTAATCCTCCTGACGGACGTTCTTTTTGGACAGTAGCTTCTCCTGTTCATACTGATCCACCTTTTTCTGCAGCTCTGCTACTTTTGTCTGCGGATCATTCTGCTTCTGACGGTCCTTGAACTCCGCAATCGCCTTATCCGCATCCTCTTTGGATAATCCCTGCTGCTTAAAATAGCCGCGCAGGACCGAATCCTCCGTTACAGACTGCTTTCCGGCCACGATCTGGGCTAGTTTCTCATAATCAATCTGCGGTGCTGGCTGCAGGTTCGGCGCAGGGTTCGGGGTTGGTTTCGGATCCGGATTGGTGGCCGGATCTTCGGCAAAAATCTGAAGGTCAATCATTCTGTTTTTCATGTTATCTTTCTCCTTTTCGACAGTTTTTCGGGTGTCTCCCGAATGCTTACAGTTTTCTGTGTGTCTCACACGACAGTTTTAGCCAGGTGTCTCCTCGTAGTTTTACGCCTTCGGGCTTATCCGATTCGTACATGCTCCGGATACTGTTCAGAAATGGCAGAAATGCCAATAAAAAAGGAATCCACCAGAAGCTTTCCTGCTTCCGACAGATCCCCATACCGGATAATCCCTGTGCCATCCGATATCCGATATTCGATTTTGTCTCTGGCCAACGCGTCCAGGCTGTTTACCAATGTGCAGACCAGCGTGGACACCGCCGCGCAGACAATATCTTTTCCATTCGGCGCATACCCGGAATGCCCCAGAACTGAAATGCTGTCCTTACGGACGCTGACCACTATCATCCTGCGACACCGCCTCTCCTTTCGTAGGGACCGGCTCCTCAAAGAGCACTTTCGCAACACCGGCGGAAACCAGTTCCTGAGCGCGGATCCTGTCCGTCTTAAACAGATCTCCCTTGGTCTTTTTGGCGTTCAGCCTGCTGTCGTTATAGGTCTTTGTTACTTCTACAACTACCATCTTGATTCTCCTTTCTTTGAAAATGGGTATAAAAATACCACCGGCCATTTCTGACTGGTGGCATTAATACCAAATTACAGTTTTTTCTGATGGCGGATTATCCAGCTTTGATAACCTCTGCAATTCGTAACGGACGTGGGGTGCCGAAAACATATCGACATTATCATGCTGCACAACTTCACCGCTTGTAAGATTCAGCCTCATAAATCCTTTTTCTTTCCTGCCTTCCGGATAGTAATCCGCAGAAATACTATCCTTTGTTTTTTTGACGTTTTTTAAGATTACCATAGTATTCCTCGACCTCCTTCCGGTAATTATATTTTTTTGTTGCGAGTTCATGGGCTGTTTGATGATCGATTTCTGGATTTTCCTGCTTAATTTTCATCTCATACAGTTCATGCTCTATCAAGGTCCTATCATGGGGCTGTATATTTTTCCCAGACATCAATCTTTGCCAGCTCTGCGCTATAGCGCAATCCGGATCAAACCGCCTCCATTCTCTTAAATCCGGATCGTACAAAGAATTATCCTCAAAAAGGTATGCCTTGACTTTCTTGATTTCTGCTTCTTTCTTCCCAAGATTTAGAGCGATCCTTTTAGCATCTGTGGAAAATTTTCGAATTTCTTTATAATACATTTCCGCAAAATCGATTGCTTTTTTGCTGTATGTATCAACAATTCTCGCCCCTGATGTCATTATATCAAATTTACCGGACTTTGCAATACCGCCCAAAGCAGAAGCCGTCTTTCGAGGAATCCGCCCGCCGGACATCCGGCCCAGACCATCCATATACACCCGCTCCATCTGCTCAGGAAGATTCATGGCCTTGGAAAATCCCTGATATTCATGCAGGGTAGTCAGATACCTGGTCTGGGCCGCCCGGATCGTATCTGCATCTGCCCTGCCTTCCTTCAACTGCTTGATGTTTGCCCGCTGCGCCCGCATAGTGGTTTCCATCTGACGCTGCCGCTGTGTGGCTTCATAGCCGTTATAGTGTTTTCCGTGATACGTCCGGATCTCGGCATCCTTCCTGCGCAGATCTTCCAGGTACTCATCTGTGTAAGTCCTGACTGATACTCCGGGGATAAAGGCGTAATAGCTGTGCCGGCAGTTGGCGCCACACAGACCGGTTACATCCCCCAGTCCGCAGACAATTCCCAGATCCCGATAATGGTAAACTCGTCCCTGCCAGACTGCATGCGTCGGCCTGGCGCCGGCATGAGCGGTGACCTCATAATAATCTGTATGCAGATCTTTGGCAATCTTCTCATTCATTTTCGCAGTCAGCTGATGCACTCCCGTCATCAGTGCCCTTCTTGCGGCCACAGGAGCCCGGGAATGGTACCCGGAGGCATAATCTACCATCTGCAGACCAGAGGCCGTCATTTCTTTCACAACGCGGCGAAGGACCGTGTTGTAATCAAAGGATCCGGTCACCACATCCAGACAGGCCCGATCCAGATACTGCTGATAATACTGAGAGAACGGCGTAAAGGCAATTTTCCCTCCGCCCATACCCACAGTAAAACCAAGGCTTCCCGTGATATTTTCCAAGGTCCATTTTGTCTGCCGGACAGCGGCTTCCGTCCACTGCTGCAGGATATCATTTTCTTCATAAGGGACAAAATTTCCATTGATCTGCTCATAGGTGCTTTTCATTCGGGCATAGTCCTTATTTGCCACTCTGTCGTAAACTTCCCAGATCTCCGGATCTGTCATGCCTGTCAGCCGCTTAATCTCGGATTCAATAAACTCTGTACTGTTTCCCAATATCTGCATTTTTACCAGCTGATAATCCGCAGTGGAAGTGATCTCTCCGGTCTTCCGCAGCCGTCGAACCACGTCCGACATGATCCGATCCTGCAGTTCATAAAACATTTTCTCCAGTTTTAAAGGGAGCCTCTGCAGTTCATCCGGATACATGGATTATTCCTCCTCGTCATCCGGCGGAACCTCGTCCACCGTGATATGTTTTGCCGCCTCTTCCGGGTCCTCCTGATACCACTTCATTCGGTAGTCCAGCAAAGTCATGGCTCCCATAGCTACATCCTGACGGTCCTGCTGGCGTTCAGACTGCTTATCCTCAATGATGCTGTCGTCAAAGTCGATCGTGATCTCCGTCTCCGGGTCCACCGCATCCCCCAGGGTGCGCCCCAGCCGCAGGATAATCTGCGCCAGTTCCTTCAGAACATCCTCCAGGATGATCTCATGTTTTTTCAGGGTCCGGAACATATCGCTGTTTTCGGAGATCACCTGCGTAGCTGTGGTGACATTGCCCTGCTCAAATTTATAATGCTTCGGCCCGAACCCCATCTTTATGGACAGGATGTTTAATCCGTCATTCAAAGCTTTGTTATGCTCATCAGACCGCAGCTCCATATTGGATTCCACAATCGGTTTATCACCTTTCAGTGTATCTTCCGGAAGCTTATAAAACACAACATCGTTCGGGTCAAAAACCGGATCCCCCAGCTCGTTGACCGCCATCATCTCCGGTGCCACAAAAACCCGCTTTTTACCCAGCACAAACTCATTTACATAGGAATCATAAGTAGTGTCAAGGCCCCGGAGCTGATCCAGGCTGTTGGCATACAAGGCCACGCCCATTGGATTGTCCTCGGAGGTATTGTTGACGATGTTCAGCCGGTCGATCACAAACTGCCGGCGGTCTGATCCGGTATGAATCTTTGGCTGCAGGGACGCAAAGGGCGGAAGTTCTTTCCACTTTTCCACCGGGATCTCTTTTCCTGCGCCGTCTGTACATTGCACCACATGATTTTCAATCACATATTCCGGCTGGCCGTCTGTCATCTGGACCAGGTGCAGTTGGATATTGGCATATTGTTTTCCTCTCACCGTTTTAAAAAACGAAAACGCGCATTCCGCAATTTCCGAATTCTCCCAGCTCAGAGGGTATATGTTTGAGGCAGACACATAGTTAATGTCCACGCTGCCCTCCCCGCTGATCAGATATCCCTCCTCCGAGACCCGAATTCCATTCAGGCACGGAATGTAGGCTACAGTCCCAGTGTAGGCTTTGCGTTCCTGATAATCGTTTCCGGTTACCAGGAATTTGTTTTTCTTCAAAACCGTCTGCAGGAATTCATCCGACCGGGAATCTGCAGCCACAATAGCGATGCGCTCATTCAGTAGCAGATCCGCAATATCCTCTGATGCCTTTTTTGCCATCCCCAGGCTGTACCGTTTTACAGAAATATGTTCCCTGCCATTATAGATCCGGTATGCGTGAAATCCTTTGACGCTATTCCGATACCAATTCTCCCAGGTATCAATCAGGGAATAAAAAGATCCGGACACTGTGTCGTGTCCCAGATTCTTTAAATACTTTGTTACGTTCATTCTTTCTCACCTCTTGCGCCTTCCGGCAGGAAGTATTTCAGCTTTGTCCAAAGTCCCATCACGGCATACCGGATGGCATCCATGCAGTGGTCGTCTATTTTTACCGGGACCTCTTTGCCTTTGTCAAGGCTGTCTTTATCATACATATAGGTTCCAAATTCCCGGATGGCGTTTTCCTGATCCTTGCTGACCATCAAGACATCGTAGGTCAGGACCTTCTGCACCCGGCTGATCCCCAGCGCCACGTCATTCTCGGCGTCCTTGATCCGGACAAACGAGCATTTCCGCTTGATCTCCTCTGCCAGACCTTTGGCTGATGGATCCAGATACAGGTAAATGATCCCATTACCGTAGCGCTTATTGACATCCTCAGCAAACGCCTTAAACTCCTCCGCGTATTCAGAAGGGCTTTTCTGATGCCCTGATTCCCGTCCGGAATGGTAATACTCGCCCAGGCCGCGCAGCTTTTTCTTTCCGATGTCCAGGCCAAACGCCTGGAAGGTCGTTGCGTTTTGCTGTCCATAGTCTCCGCCAATCCCGATGATATACCGTCCTTTTGGCGGTTCCTCCACGTGCTCAGGTCGGAACATGTAGTAGATCGTCTCATCAATACCGGTCTGCTCTCCTAACCATACCCAGCGGTACTGTTTCAAATCGATATCCCGTAGCTGCTCTGCGGACTCGATCAGCTTGCGGCCGATCCAGGATACCGGAACCTCCCGGTAGTCTACATGGACATGCACCGCATCCGGCCGCAGTTCCATCTTCCGGCACCAGACGTTGATAGGAGCATTCGGGTTCTTGGGCGGGTTGTACAGGTATAACATCCGGAAACCTTCATCGTTGCCACGAACGAAAGTAGCCTCGATATTGGTCAGCTCTTCTTCGCCTTCTCCGGCATCAAAAAACTCTGTCAGCTCATCCAGGATAACCAGCTTGATAGGTTTGTCCTCATCGATGATGCCCTTGGTGTCATCAATACTGTCGGATCCGGAGAAGTAGATCACATTTCCCGTCCTGTTACATCGGATCTCCATAGGGGTGATTCCGATATCAAAGTCCGATTTTTTCAATCCCATCCGGGTAATGGCCCGGATCATTTCCTTGTAGACCGTCTTTCGGATCTTATTATGCCGTTTCCGAAGCACCACCACCGCCGCCGGCTCCTCTCTGCAGATCGTATCAATGGCCAGGATCCCGGCAAAGCTTGACTTTGTGCCGGCACGGCCGGAGGTAACAATCTGGTGCTCATGCTCGTCATCATCGTACAGCTCCCAGAAGGAAGGGATAATCAAGTCGTGGGGATCCAGATGTTCCTGTTCTTCCGGCACTGGTTCTTTCTGACGAATCTCGGCTTCTGCTTTTTGCTGCTGCGCTTTCATAAGTTCCACCCGGGCCTTCTGCTCTTCCGTGGACAGCTCCCAATTCTCATGCAGCATCTCATCATACTGCCGGATCAGTGACCGCAGCTCTGACTGCGCCCGGGCCTGGGCCTTCAAAAACGTATTCTGCTTGTCCCAGGCCTGCTGAAAACTATAAGTGTCGCCATTATCAAAGGACCCTATGCGCTCTTTTGTTACATCCTTCTGATCCTTCACATAAGTAATCCGCTGCGCCCGGATAATGGCAGCGTAGGCAATCTGGATCTGATGCCACAGAAGATCCAGCGGATCCGCCTGCTCAATGGCCGAAAAAATCTCCCGGGTCTCATCCGGGAGATACTTGGAGAAGAATCCATACTTCTCCGCGTTTTTATTACCGGGCGGCCCGGTAGCATTTTTATTACCCGGCTGGCCACCTCTTTTTCTTTCCGAACGCTCGGTATTTTTATCCGAACGTTCGCTTTCCCAGTGATGGGTGCTTTTCCAACGCCGGACCGTGCCCTCCGGCAGATCCAATTCTCTGGCAATATCCACCAGCTTCTTCCCCTGCTGGAACAGCTGCCGGGCTTTCTCAATTCTCGCATCAGGTTTCCGTGGCAATCACCTCACCTTCCTTTTCGTCGTTTTGGAACATGAAGAAAGCACCCCGGAGGGTGCCTCCTCTTTGCTTCTGGCTTTATTTATTGTCCTTTATATCCATTTTTAAAATTTTAAATTCTATTTTAACAATTATTTGTGCAATGAAATCATATATTCCATTGATTTTTTCGTAAATCCAATAAATCACTTTAGCTGCTATCCAGGCACCCCAGAATGCAATATCGCTTTTTTTCCCAACTATTACAAAAATGAATGCCGCAATTAATGCAACCACACCAAGTTTTACAGTAAATGCCAATACTGTTCCTATTTTCATACCTCCCGCTAAACAAGCCGCAGAGATTAACATTGTTTTTTCATTACTGTCGTGTATGCCATCATCGGTTGGAATTAAATGTCGATTTACAAATCTTAAATACTTTACCTCATCGTTCTTTAAAGAATAAATCCGGTATATGCTTATAATTATATATCTGTCTCTTATACACA
>ERZ1090864.553-NODE-555-length-20446-cov-7.479672_pt1 | contig 20446 bp, 24 predicted proteins | sample MGYA00478479_ERZ1090864 | MGnify/ENA primary metagenome ERZ1090864 (study PRJEB33644, sample SAMEA5815743) | chicken gut metagenome | biome: Chicken; feature: Gastrointestinal Tract; material: Caecum | place: Ireland | collected 2019-01-01 | study: A study of the...
AAGAGTAAAAGTGTATATTGAGAGACCAGATGAAAAATATGGATTTAAACATGCTGCATGCTGGCTTCCCGATTACACATGGGAAGATATTTACCATTTTTCGGAAGAAGAGATTAAGCAATTCGAGGAGATAATAAGATCAACTGCTCATCTTATTATTGAATTTTCTAAGGAAGGGGGCTTTGAGAATGCCTCAAATCTTTAGAATGGGAGAATACTGAATTTATTTTTGGACGAATGAAAACAAGCCTGTTATTGTTAATTTTCATTAAGCCTCATTTAGAAACGTTATGGAGAACTATGTATGAGGAGCTGACAGCTCAAAGACCGAAAAAAGAAGAAATGAGCAGTCTCTGATTGTGAAATGATTTCACTGAGGGGGCAGTATTATAGGAGAGGCGCCTATGAAAAAGTATATTGTAGAAATTATAATCTTTTGTATACAGCTTTTTATGTTTTACATTTCACCGCTGTTTGCCGGACCAACCGATGGTATGGGAATGGTTGTTTTGATTCTATTGGTAACATTGATACTGTCCGTTTTACTTGGCAGTATTTCCAAAAACAAAATAAAATACTTTTATCCGGCTGCAGCGGCAGCGGTCTTTTTGCCATCTGTATTTCTTTACTACAATGGAACAGCATTTATGCATGCGATCTGGTATTTTGTTGTATCGGCAGCTGGCATGTTGGTTGGAATGATCATATTTAAGGCGTTGCACAGGAAATCATAAGTTACTAGTATGGAGCATAAGTAAAACATTAGAGAATACGGAGAACTATATAAGTAAGGAGCAGCAATGGCTTTTGATTACAAGAAAGAATACAAAGAATTTTATATGCCGAAGAATAAGCCCGGCATTATAGAAATCCCGAAAATGAACTACATAGCAGTCCGCGGAAAAGGCAATCCCAACGAGGAAAACGGAGAATATAAAACATCGATCGGTTTGCTGTACGGCATTGCCTTTACCATAAAGATGAGTTACAAGGGAGCGCATAAGATTGAAGGTTTCTTTGAGTATGTCGTACCGCCCCTTGAGGGACTCTGGTGGCAGGAGAACACACAGGGGCTTGATTACGCCAGAAAAGAGGATATGCATTTTATCTCTATGATCCGTCTGCCTGACTTTGTGACGAAAGAAGATTTCGCGTGGGCGGTACAGGAAGCGGAAAAAAAGAAAAAGCAGGATTTTTCCAAAGTGGAGTTTTTCCCTTATGATGAAGGGCTGTGTGTCCAGTGTATGCACATCGGCTCATATGACGATGAGCCGGCCACTGTTGATCTTATGCATGAGTATATGAAAGAAAACGGGTACGAGCTCGATATTACAGACACAAGATACCATCATGAAATTTATCTGAGCGATCCGAGAAGATGTGATGTGAGCAGGCTGAAAACAGTCGTGCGCCACCCGATCCGGAAAGCAGAGTAACCGGAAAGCAGAGTAAACGGAGGATATTATGCCAAAAGAAGTTGACCCCAAAGATACGAAACGGGCTGCGGCGTATGAGCTGTGGATGAAAGCGCCCAATCCGATGGTAACTTTTTTCAAGACCTTTGATGTGACCAATCTAATAAGGATGAGCAGGAAAAGAAAGCTGAAATTCAATATGCTGATGGACTACTGTATCGGCAGGGCCGCTGTAAAGGTTAAGGAGTTTTATATCCTCCCGGTGGGCGATAAACTCATACAGTATGACACCATAGCGGTCAATACGATCGTGAAAAATAAAGAGGGCGAAGTCAGCTCCTGTGATCTCCGGTATGATTCTGACCTGAACAGATTCAACAGGCATTACCTGAAATATACGGCGCAGACTGCCGAAAGCTGTACGGACAGGGATTTATCTGAGAACAGTATGGTCATCGGGACATCTGCCATTATAGATACGGAAATTGACGGGGCTGTCGGTATGAACAGCGGTATATTCAATAATCCGTTCATTATATGGGGCAGATACAAAAAGAAATGGTTTCGGTATTATCTGCCCCTTTCTTTTCAGTTCCATCACACGCAGATGGACGGCGCGCATGCGGGCAGGTTTTTGGCGGAGCTGCAGGATGAGATCAGGCTGCTTGGGCACAAGGGGATACTGCCAGCAGCAGATCAGTCCCGGTGCCGTTCCGGCATACAATGAGGGCATCCATTCCTTTTGACTCCGATCACGGATGAAAATAATACAGCTTCCGCATAGGTATCGCAGGCAAATATATGCTCTGCATCTATTTTGTCGATGCAGCAGAGGGGCGTTTCGCGGTCAAGGTCATGGATCTCTCCTGTATTTTGGTTTAATATGAACTGTTTTCCGTTAAATGGTGTATTCGCGCGGCGCATAAAAATATCTCCTTTTACAATGTTTTTTGGAGCGGCAGGGTGAGGAACCCGCCGCTCTTATGCGTTTTTCATTATACAGTGGTATCCCGGTATGGTCAATATAGCAGGGGATCCCCTTGCTATTCCCTGCCGGCATCCCGCCTTTTGATCAATGTTTCGTTCAGTTTTTTGACATTGTGCATGGCGGCCATATATTGTACGAGCCACACTGCGGCAAATATTAAAAGAAAAATGCCAAAATAGCTTAAAATACCTTGCAGGCTGTGTTCCATCCAATACGAAACATAAGCCGTCGGCAGCATGAGTACGGAAATAATTGAAAAGTAAATTCCAGTCTGTTTCACGATCCCCCAGGTCTCTATTTCCCATATTACAGAGCAGGCTCCGAATCCAGAGCCTAATATACCGCATAAAAGCGCCTGCAGCAATACAGCATTGATCTCATTTCCCATTATAACAGCTAATTCCGGCATGCATGGAGAATAAGACCCATCTGCATATATAAGGGAAATAAGTATCGTTATCAGATATCCCAGTGCCAGCCCCAGCGGAAAACCTAACATACTGCGTAAAACAATCTTTTTTTTCATGTTATCACCTCAGATCCCTAATATTTTTTTGATTTTTGAAACATATCGTCTTGAAACATAAGTTGTCGTGCTGTTTGCTAATTCGACACAGATCGTGCCGGTAAAACTTAAATCAAAGTTATTGACTTTTTTTAAATGGATAATTTCCGAATTTGATATGCGGACAAATTGATCTGGATCCAGGCGTTCTTCGATTTCATACAGCCGGAGACGTATCGTATATTCGCCTTTATCTGTAACAGCGAATACTTTTCCTGAGTTCGCGTAGACCCTGATCAGATCTTCCTGCTCAATTACTTCGATTTTCCCATTCCTGCAGCCGGAAATGACTTGCGGAGGATTTTCTGACAGTTTGTTTAATATCATATTGACCTCTTTTGTCATGGTGGCTGTCAACAGGATTATTTTGGGCTCTGTATATGAATCGTCCATTTTTATCTCAACCTGCATTTTGATCTCCTCCCTTCTGTGATGTCATTATATGAAAAGCACATATTGCTTTCAATAGATTTTCGATAAGCGGTTGATCATAAGGCATAAGTGGTAAAAAGAATAAGTGGTAAAAAGAAATGACATGGAAAAGACAGAGTGATATAATGACTTATAATTATTGGTTGACAGAGACGAGGTCCATCGGATAAAAATAGGAGGTTTTGTATGATTATTCCAAAAGTGTTAGAGAGCAGGACAGAATATGCGGGGAAGATCGTATCCATCCGGCGTGACAAGCTGACCCGCGGGGACGGAAATACATTTATCCGCGAAACAGCCGTCGCAAGTGATGCTGTGGGGATTGTGGCAATGGATGACAGGGGTCGTATCCTGCTGATCCGGCAGTACCGCCATCCCATGGGACGCCCGGTATGGGAGATCCCGGCAGGGCGCATGGATGTAGAAGGAGAGAAACCGGAGGAGACTGCTCTGCGGGAGCTCAGAGAGGAGACAGACACAGAAGCGTCCTCAATTCAGCTTTTGACGCTGTTCCTGAACTCTGCAGGCTGGACGACAGAGAAAACCTATGTTTATCTGGCAAAGGGTTTGAAGGATGTACCTGAGTTTAAAAGGGAAAATGAGGAAGCGGACATTGAGAAAGAGTGGGTGCCTCTCAAAGAGGCGGCAGAGCGTGTGAAGTCAGGCGAGATCGACGACGCGAAAACCGTGATCGGGATCCTGATGGCAGACAGCATGGGCAGACAGTCTGAAAATAAATGACCGGGAAGTGATCATAAGAATGATCGTGAAAATGAGGAGGTTCGGATGAAGGTTTACAACACGGAATTACAGCGTCTTCAAGAAGAGATGATGGAGGAAAAACGGCTGGAAGCTTTTTGACAACCTGTTTACAGACTGGTTAGTGCGCACCAGGATCAATGAATCGAGAGAGAAAGTGGACCAGACCTGCACACAGATACAGAAGATCATCCAAAATCTGGGCAGTAGACAGGAAGAGAGCGTCCGCGTCCAGAATCAGCTCGAAAAAGAGCTGGAAGAGGCGGTGGCTGCATCAGATGCTGTCTGATGCTCAGGAAGGATTGACATTACAGGAAGGAAATGCGTATGAAAGCAGTTGTATATAAGGGAAACGGACAGATCGTTCTGGAGGAGCGTCCCATGCCGGCGCTGCTGGATGAAAAGGATGCGATCGTGCAGGTGACGCTGACAACGATCTGTTCCAGTGACATCCACATTAAGCACGGCGCCGTGCCAAAGGCTGTCCCGGGCACGGTCCTGGGGCATGAGTTTGTGGGAAGGGTCGTGGAGACCGGGAGCGCTGTAAAGAAGGTAAAGCCCGGGGACCGGGTGGCGGTGAATGTAGAGACTTTCTGCGGAGAATGTTTTTTCTGCAGACGCGGCTTTGTAAATAACTGTACGGACGAACACGGGGGCTGGGCGCTTGGCTGCCGCATCGATGGGGGACAGGCTGAGTATGCCAGGATCCCCTTTGCGGATAACGGACTGACAGTCATACCGGATCATGTGACTGATGAGCAGGCGCTCTTTAACGGAGACATCCTTTCCACAGGATACTGGGCGGCAAAGATCGGGGAAATCAGGCCCGCGGATACGGTGGCAGTGATCGGCGCGGGGCCCACCGGGCTGTGCACCATGATGTGCGCACGTCTGTATACTCCGGCGAGGATCATCGCTATCGACACGGATGAATACAGGCTGGCGCTTGCAAAGGAAAAAGGGCTGGCTGACATCACGCTTGTCCCGGGCAGGGATGATCCGGAACAGGTGATCCGGGAAGTGACAGACGGACGGGGCGCTGACACTGTTTTTGAAGTCGCGGGCGGGAAGGATACGTTCCAGACTGCATGGAAGATCGCAAGGCCCAATGCTGTCGCGGTGATCGTTGCGATGTACGAAGAACCGCAGGTCCTTCCCCTGCCGGATATGTACGGGAAGAACCTTGTTTTCAAGACAGGCGGCGTGGACGGGAGCTTCTGTCAGGAAATCATGGATCTGACTGCATGCGGAAAACTGGATTCCAGCTTCCTCATCACACACCGCTGCGGGCTGGATGAGATCATGGATGCGTATGATGTGTTTGAGAATAAGAAAGATCATGTCATAAAATATGCGGTGAGGCCGTGAGCAGTTTCAGGAGACGGGGATGATTTTTATGAGCTTATTGAAAACAGCATTTGAGCCCAACAACGTATCATCGGACTGATGGCTGCAATTCTGTGTTGCATATTGAAACACTGCGAGGTATAATTAAGAAAAAGCAGAAAGGGAGTGTCTCAATATGAAAACAGAATTTCATAAATATCTGACTGTATTCCGAAAGCAGCGCGGTTATACGCAGGCTGAATTAGCCAATAAGCTGGGAATATCCCGTTCTACTTACGCAAATTATGAGAGCGGCAACCGTTCTCCTGACTTTGAAACGCTGGAGCGCATCAGTGACATCTTGAATTGTACTCTGGATGAACTCTTCGGAAGACAGAGGGAGCCAGAGACTGGAAATTATAAAAATCCCTGCAGGGGATATGCAGATATGGTATGTGAACCGACAGCTCCTTACCGTACTGAAAAAGAAAAAGCCAAAAGGCGGAGCAAGAGAAAGCTGCTGATCGGCGCCCAGGATTTCCGATATTTACGGGAACGGAATGCATATTATGTCGATAAGACACAATTTGTCGAGCAGTTTCTCGATTCATGGTATCAGGTGACGCTGATCACCCGCCCGAGACGTTTCGGGAAGACGTTGAATATGTCTATGCTTGCAGAATTTTTGGACTGCACGAAAGATTCCAAAGCACTTTTTGAAGGTACAAAGATCAGCAGGAGTGAAGTGATAGATGAGATCAATCAATATCCTGTTGTTTTTCTTTCTTTCCTGAATGTCAGAGGGGATACGCCTCATGAGATGATACAGCAGCTTGCAGCGGCGCTCCGGGGAGAATATGCGCGGTATTCCCCGATCATAAACGAGGGGAGACTGACTGCAGAACAGAAAAGAGTATTTGAAGAGAATTATCTCTGCTTATGTCAGAACAGCGCTCCGGAAGAAAAGGCAGGATGTCTCACCCATGCGATCGCTGACTTATGCCAGGTTTTGGAAATCTACTACAATAAAAAAGTCTACCTTCTGATCGACGAGTATGATACGCCTTTCATCGCAGCTAATTCCGGCGGATATTACGGTCAGGTGCGCGGGATCCTCGCGGGAATGCTCAGCTCAGCTTTAAAGGGCAGCAGGTCGCTGGAGAAAGCCGTGCTGACAGGGATCCAGCGGGTTGCAAAGGAAAATATTTTTTCCGGGTTAAACAACCTGATCGTATGTACCATAGCAGACCCGGACTATGACGACTGTTTCGGATTTACAGAAGATGAAGTGAAAGAGCTTCTTGCCTACTGCGGCATAGGATTTACAGCGGCTGTAAGAGAGATGTATGACGGATACCGGATCGGTAAGGCTGACGTATATAATCCATGGTCCGTCTCCTGTTATGCGGCCCGAAGAGAACTACAGTCGTATTGGGTCAATACGAGTGAGAACAGTATCCTTAAGGATGCTCTTGGAGAGAGAGGAAGGTCTTTTGCAGAAGATTATGACAGGCTGATCGGGCAGGGAATGGTAGAGGCTGAGGTGGAACTTTCCGCCGCGTATTATGAAAAGCCGGGAGATGCCGCTCTGTGGGGGCTCCTGATCAATGCGGGGATGCTGACCATTACCGAAAAAACAGACGAAAACAGATACCGCCTCCGTGTGCCGAACCAGGAGGTGTGGAAAGCGTTCAGGGAATTGACCTCATATTATCTGCAGGTAGAAGAAGAACAGATCAGCAGGATGCTGTATCATCTGCAGAAAGGCGAGATGGAAGATTTCGCCGAAGATTACCGGCAGATCCTGCTGAAGCTTCCCTCGTATCATGATCTGAAAAGCGAAAACAGCTATCATATGATGATGCTTGGGATGTGCGCGTTCATGCAGCGCGCGTATAAGGTGGAGAGCAACCGTGAGAGCGGTGACGGGCGTGCAGATCTTATACTTTATTCAAAGAAGCCGGGGTACCCCAGCCTGATCCTGGAGTTTAAATACAGTAAAAATACAGAGCAGGATCTGGGAGAACTTGCATCAGGAGCAATCTGTCAGGTAAAAGAGAAAAAATACGATGCTGGGATCACGGGAGAAGTGCTCTATGTCGGACTGGCACACTGCGGGAAAAACGTTGAAATCCGTTGGGAAGAGGGAAAAAGCAACAGAAAATGAAGTCTTAGGAGGAATGACAGAAAATGAGAACAAGCAAGATCACAAGAGAACAGGCACTTGAATTACTGAGGGCTTACAATACGGAGGCTTTCCACATCCAGCATGCGCTTACCATAGAAGGCGTGATGCGCTGGTATGCGGACGAGCTGGGATACGGCGATGAGGCGGATTACTGGGCGATCAGCGGCCTTCTCCACGACATCGATTTTGAGATGTACCCGGAGGAACACTGTCAGAAAGCCCCGGAGCTTCTTGAAAAAGGCGGCGTGGGAGAGGATATGATCTATACGGTCTGTTCCCATGGGTATGGCATATGCAGCGACAAAGAGCCGGTGCATGAGATGGAAAAGGTGCTTTTGCGGCAGACGAGCTGACCGGGCTGATCTGGGCAGCCGTGCTGATGCGTCCGTCGAAAAGCGTGATGGTGGATAAGGTCATCTTAGGAAAAACAGAACTTGAAGTAAACAAGAATGGATTCGGGGCGCTGCCGATCCAGCGTATTACGAAAAAGGAGGCCGTCTAGACAGGGGTCAGCTCTCCGGGGACTTCTGCCGTGGATGCGGCTACTGCATGCCCTGTCCGGCGGGGATTGAGATCAACAACTGCGCAAGAATGAGCCTGATGCTTCGGAGAGCGCCGCAGGCGGGAGGGCTCTCAGAAGAGTGGCAGGAGAAGATGAAGAAAATAGAAGGGTGTCTCCACTGCGGGAAGTGTATGGAGAAATGTCCGTACGGGCTGAATACATCGGAGCTTCTGGCGAAAAATTATGAAGACTACAGGACATTTCTGTGACCGGACTGCCGCAGCGGCTCTGGTGGCAGAACAAGCGGATAATACAGCAGAATAGCACAGCTGAAACACAGCAGAAACTCCTGCTTGTAAATATAGGGATTAGTGCTATAATAGTTCTATTGCCCTGAGGAGATTGTCAGGGCACAGATCTCATTTTATTTACATTTGAGATGAAGAGGATCAGAGAGACAGAGTGGAGGAACTATGAAGATTATTATCATCGGGTGCGGAAAAGTCGGCAGCACCCTGGCAGAAGAACTGTGCGAAGAAGATCATGAGCTGACCGTGATCGATAAGAATCCCCAGAAGATCCAGCAGATATGCGAGAGTATTGATATCATGGGAAGCTGCGGGAATGGAGCGAGTATACAGATACTTTCCGAAGCGGGAGTGGAGGAGGCGGACATCCTGATCGCGGTGACCGGGTCGGATGAGCTGAACCTTCTGTGCTGTCAGATCGCAAAGAAGGTAAGCCAGTGCCATACGATCGCGCGCGTGAGGAATCCGGTCTACCACCGGGAAGTCCATTTCCTCAGGAAGAAGCTTGGGATATCGATGATCATTAACCCTGAGTTCGCGGCTGCCATGGAGATATCCAGGCTCCTGCGTTTCCCTTCAGCCATCAAGAGGGATACATTTTCCAAGGGAAGGGTAGAGCTGCTGAAATTTAAGCTTCTGCCGGAATTTAAGCTGAGCGGCCTGTCTGTAGCGGATATCATGGATAAGCTGAGATGCGATATCCTGATCTGCGGCGTGGAGAGAGAGGGGCATGTCTTTATCCCCTCTGGTGATTTCGTGCTTGAGGATATGGATCTTGTCTCAATTATCGCTTCACCGAAGAATTCAAACCTGTTCTTTAAAAAGATCGGAGTCCAGACCCACCAGGTCAGGAATGCGCTGATCGTGGGCGGCGGCACCCTGGGCTATTATCTTGCAGCAGCACTTTCCGATATGAGGATACGGGTGAGCCTGATCGAGACAGACCGCGCCAGATGTGAGGAGCTGAGCGAACTGCTCCCGTCTGTCACTGTGATAAACGGGGACGGCACGGACAAAAAGCTGCTCATGGAAGAAGGGCTGCCGAATGCGGAGGCGTTCGTGACCCTGACGAATCTGGATGAGGAGAATATCCTTCTGAGCCTGTTCGCGAAAAAAGTTTCCCGCGCGAAACTGGTGACAAAGGTAAACCGTCTCGCGTTCGATGATATTGTGGACGGGCTGGATCTTGGAAGCGTGGTCCATCCCAAATATCTGACCGCGGATTATATCCTTCAGTATGTCAGGGCGATGAGCAATTCCATCGGAAGTAATGTGGAGACGCTGTACCATATACTGGACGGGCAGGCTGAAGCTCTGGAATTTGCCGTCAGGGACCGCTCCTCTGTGACAGGGATCCCGCTGTCCGAACTGAAGCTGAAGGAGAATCTCCTGATCGCATGTATCTACCGGGGAGGAGTCGTCCATATCCCCAGAGGGCAGGATGTCATACAGCCGGGAGATTCGGTTATTGTTGTTACTACTGTGAGAGGGCTGAAAGACCTCACTGATATCCGGAAGGTAAGATAGAAGTGAGGGGGATGAGATGAATTTTTCAATCGTAAAACGTATTATTGGTTATGTCCTTGTGTTTGTGGCTGTGCTCATGGTGCTCCCGTGTATCGTAGCGGTGATCTATCAGGAGAGAGAAGGCTGGTCCTTTGTCATTACAGCGGCACTCTGCCTTCTGCTGGGCTTCCTGATCATGCGGAAAAAGCCGGAGAACAGGGTGTTCTATGTAAAAGAGGGGTTTGTGGCTGTCGCCCTGAGCTGGATCATCATGAGTGTGATGGGCAGTCTCCCCTTCCTGATCACGGGAACGATCACGAATCCCATCGATGCGATGTTTGAGACGGTTTCCGGGTTTACGACGACCGGCTCCAGTGTTCTGTCGGATGTGGAGGCTGTGTCGAAGTCTGTCCTGTTCTGGCGGAGCTTTACACACTGGATCGGCGGTATGGGTGTTCTTGTATTCCTGCTGTCCATGCTCCATATGACGGGCGGCGGCTCCCATATCAATCTGATGAAGGCGGAAAGTCCGGGACCCTCGGTGAGCAAGCTTGTGCCCACGGTCCAGTCCACTGCGAAAATACTCTATATCATTTATCTGGCAATGACTGTGCTGGAGGTCGTGTTCCTTCTGATCGGGAAGATGCCTCTGTTTGACGCGCTGACGATCACGTTCGGCACAGCCGGGACCGGAGGATTTGGGATTAAAAATGACAGTATGGCAGGATATTCGCCATATCTGCAGATCGTGGTCACTGTATTTATGATTTTGTTCGGCGTGAATTTCAGCGCCTATTTCCTTCTCCTGAGGAGAAAGGTGAAACAGGCGTTTTCCATGGAAGAGGTGCGCTGGTACCTTCTGATCATACTGGCATCGATCGCTCTGATCACTCTGTCCGTCAGGGGTATGTACGGATCTGTCGGTGAAGCGGCCCGCCATGCTGCATTCCAGGTAGGGTCGATCATAACCACCACCGGATATGCGAGTACAGACTTTAACCTGTGGCCGGAAGTGCCGAGGACGATACTGGTCCTCCTGATGTTTATCGGGGCGTGCGCCGGCAGCACCGGCGGCGGGATCAAGGTGTCGCGCCTTGTGATCCTGGTCAAGACGATAAAAAAGGAATTGCATACTTTTCTCCATCCGAGGAGCCTGAAAAAGCTGAAGATGGACGGGCATACCCTTGAGCATGAGACTGTGCGCGCCACAAATGTGTTTTTGATCGCGTATGTGCTTATCTTCTCTTTCTCCGTCCTTCTGGTGGCCTTTGACGGGAATGACCTGATCACGAATTTTACAGCAGTGGCTTCCGCACTGAATAATATCGGCCCCGGTCTGGAACTGGTGGGACCCATGGGGAATTTCGGACTGTTTTCCAACGGGGCGAAACTGGTCCTGATCTTTGATATGCTGGCGGGACGCCTGGAGATCTTCCCGCTTTTGCTCCTCTTTGTGAGGGATACATGGAAGAAGTTTTAGGGATGTTTGTCGATGAAAGGAGGATACCCCGGTGAGAGAGATGCGTCTTTACAAAAGAGAGATCCGTGATCCGGAGATCATCAGAGAAATCCTGGAGGAATGCAGCGTAGTCAGGCTCGGGACCCGGGATGAGGAAGGGATGTTCATTGTCCCGGTGAATTTCGGATATGAATTCTATGAAAAAGAGAGTGGACAGGCGCTGACTCTTTTTATACACGGCGCGGGGGAGGGCAGGAAAGCGGATGCGTTTGACTTGTGCCCGGACGTAGCTGTGGAGATGGACTGCCGCCATGGGATCATTACAGGAGATTATACATGCAGCTATTCCTATTCTTACCGAAGCATCATGGGGAACGGTAAGGTGCGCAGGGCGGCAGATGAGCAGGAAAAAGTATATGGGCTCACAAAGATCATGGAGCATATGGCTCCCGGTGCGGAGATTGAGTTCAGTCCGTCCATGCTGGAGCGCACAGAAGTATTTTGCATTGAGATGGAAAAATTCACTGCAAAGGAACGGAAAGCAAAGCAGAAAGCGGATAAATAAAAAAAGATAAAATTGAAGTGGAGGGATCATCAATGGTACATCATATCGTTATGTGGAAATTCAGACCTGAAGTAGAGGAAGAGAAGAAGCCGGAGATCAGAGCGGCGATGAAAGAGAATCTGGTCTCCCTCGTAGGAAAGGTCCCGGGGCTTCTGACAATGGAGTTTGTAGATGAGCCTCTCGCGTCCAGCACCCATGATATTGCTCTTGTGAGCACTCTGGAAAAGGCGGAGGACATCGAGGTTTATGGCAGCCATCCGGCGCATGTGGCTGTGGCTGATACATATGTACGTCCTTTTGTGACGGAGAGAGCCTGCCTGGATTATTGATCCTGATAAATGAATAGAACATGACATGCCGCACATATACTGGCTATAAAAGGCGTATGTGTGGCATTTTTCTATGGAGAGAGAACAGATCAGGGAGAGACTCGCATCGGCTGCAAGTATGCCAAAAGATGTGGTGATGGGAGCGTCGGTGGTCACCATGCTTGGTGATTTTGAGGTGTGTATCGAAAATTACCGCGGGATCACGGAATATACAGACAGCCTTGTCCGCGTGCAGACAAAGGGCGGACAGATCCGACTGACAGGCAGAAGGCTTCAGATCGAATATTACACAAACGATGAGATGAAGGTCACGGGGAAGATCCAGACACTTGAATTTATCGATGGGAGGAACAGAGAGTGATCCGTTCGTTTGTCCGCTGGCTGAGAGGCTATGTCAGGCTCTGCGTGGCAGGGTATTCCCCGGAGCGTTTCCTGAATATGTGCTGTTTTCACCAGCTTTTTATCTGGGGACTGGAACCCACGGGAAAAGGTTACGGGATGTATATGAGTATTTCGGATTTTCGGAAATTAAAGCCCCTTGTCAGGAAAACGCACACAAAGGTCACGCTTGAAGGCAGGTATGGTTTCCCGTTTTTTCTTGCACGCTACCGGAAGAGAAAGCTTTTTTTTGCAGGGCTTTTTTTGTGTGCAGTGCTTCTGCGGGGATATTCTCTTTTTATCTGGGATATCCATTTTGAGGGGAATGTGAGATACCCGGATACAACGCTGGCAGAGTTCTTGGAGTCAGAGGGAGTCGCCCCGGCCATGCTGCGCAGCCGGGTAGACTGCCCGGGTATTGTAAAAGCTATACGAAAGGAATATAATGATATCGTTTGGGTGTCTGCGTCTATTGACGGCAGCAGGCTGAAGATCCAGGTCAAGGAAAATGAGGATACCTTCCCGGAGGAAGAGACGTCTGCCGGAGAGGAAAAGCCGGTGGATCTGATCGCCTCCGCTGACGGCGTGATCACAGAGATCGTGACAAGGTCCGGAGTTCCTCAGGTGCATGTGGGAGATGCTGTGAAAAAAGGAGATATCCTGGTCCTGGGAAGAGTGGAAGTAGTAAATGACAGCCAGGAAGTCATCGGCTATCAGTATCACAGTTCCGATGCAGATGTGTTTGCGGACACACAGATAGAGTACACGGACACCCTTGACCTGACATATCAGGAGAAGGTCTATGACGGGAAGAAGAAATACCAGCCCTTTCTCCGTCTGGGTGGCTGGACGGTATCTGTGGGGAGTGTCAGGAATCAATATGAACACAGTGAGAGAGTGTCAGAGGAGACGCAGGTCAGGCTGGGAGAGAATTTCTATCTGCCTTTTTCTTATGGGATGAAGTCCGTAAAGTCTTATTCGCTCGTGGAAAGGAAATATACCGAAGAAGAGGCGAGACAGCTTTTGAGCCTGGATTTTAAACGGTTTTGTGAAGATTTGGAGGAAAAAGGTGTTCAAATAAGGGAAAATGATGTTAAAATACATCTGTATGAAAATTCTGCCACTGCCTCGGGCACGCTTTTTTTGAATGAGAGGATCACTGAGGAGTCGGATACAGAAATATTAACAGTCGAAAGGAAAGAAACGGATGAGTCTGTCGGAACTGATGATTGACATACCGGCTGAACATGAGGCAAACGTGTTCGGACAGTTTGACGCATATGCAAAGAAGCTTGAGAGAACGTTCCATGTCACTCTGATCGCGCGGGACGGGAGCACAAAGATCGTGGGAGAGAGCACGGCAGCGGAAAAGGTGCTCCGGGTGCTGACTCAGTTGGTGGAACTGTCAAAAAGAGGAAATACGGTCACGGAGCAGAACGTGGATTACGCGATCTCTCTTGTCTTTGACGACCAGGAAGAGGGGATCGTAGAGATCGACCGGGATCTGATCTGCCATACCCTGCAGGGGAAGCCGATCAAGCCGAAGACGCTTGGGCAGAAGAAATATGTGGACGCCATCCGCAGTGAGATGATCACATTTGGATTGGGCCCGGCGGGGACCGGCAAGACCTACCTCGCGATGGCAATGGCGATCACTGCCTTTAAGAGAAACGAAGTGAGCCGGATCATCCTGACCCGTCCCGCCATTGAGGCGGGGGAAAAGCTGGGATTTCTCCCGGGGGATCTCCAGAGCAAGATCGACCCCTATCTGCGTCCGCTCTATGATGCGCTTTATCAGATCATGGGAGCGGAGAGCTTTATCAAAAATTCAGAAAAAGGGCTGATCGAGGTGGCGCCCCTAGCCTATATGAGAGGACGTACCCTTGACAATGCATTTATCATTCTTGACGAGGCACAGAACACGACGCCAGCCCAGATGAAGATGTTCCTGACCAGGATCGGGTTTGGCTCCAAGGTCGTGATCACTGGAGATTCCACCCAGAAGGACCTGCCTTCGGGGGCGGTTTCCGGTCTGGATGTTGCAGTGAAGGTCGTGAAGGATCTGGAAGGGATCAGCATCTGTACGCTGACGAGCAAGGATGTGGTCCGCCATCCGCTCGTACAGAGGATCGTCAAGGCGTATGAAGAGTACGAGAAAAAGAGTGAGAGAAAGAGCGCCGGAAGAGGAAAGGGCGGCAGGAGGAGAAATGTATGACCCTGTATATTGAAGAAGAAGGAAGTGTCGTCCTTCCTTTTGACGTGAAGGAGACAGCGGAGCTTATCGTAGAGACAGCGCTTGACTGTGAAGAGTGCCCGTATGAGGCAGAAGTGAACCTTCTGCTCACAGATGACGAGGCGATCCACGAAATGAACCGGGAACACCGCCACATCGACCGGCCAACGGACGTGCTCTCTTTCCCGATGATAGAATATGAGACACCCGGGGATCTGAGCGGGATCGAGGAGAGCGCAGACGCTTTTGACCCGGAAACCGGCGAACTGATGCTTGGGGACATCGTGATCTCAAAGGACAGGGTCTTCGCCCAGGCAGAAGAGTACGGACATTCAGTGAGAAGAGAGTACGCTTTCCTGATCGCCCACAGTATGCTCCATCTTCTGGGCTACGACCATATGGACGAGGAGGAGCGGAAAGTCATGGAGGACAGGCAGCGGGAAATTATGGAAAAGGCAGGGATCCCGCGGTAGAGGGCCCGGCAGAAAATCTTTGAAGCAGAAAAGGCTGGAGGAAACAGAAATGGCAGATGCACGAAAGACGAGAATACAATCCGCCCAGAATGATGATTTTATCGCGCAGGGCGCGATCCTTGCCGTGGCGACTGTACTTACAAAAGTCATAGGTGTTATATACAGGATCCCTCTTGCAAATATACTCGGGGATGCGGGAAACGGTTTTTACGGATACGCTTATCAGATCTATGCCATGGCGCTTATGGTATCCTCTCTGAGCCTGCCGACTGCGGTGTCCAAACTGGTGTCTGCCAGGCTGGCGGCAGGGCAGAAACGGAATTCTGTACGTGTATTCCGGTGCTCCATGGTGTTTGCGGTAGTTGTGGGCACGGTCATTACTGCGGCAGTCTTTTTCGGGGCTGACGCGATCTCCGTGTATGCGATGAAATCCCCCCTGAGCGTGTACGCACTTAAGATGCTGGCTCCGGGGCTTTTCCTGGTCGCTGTCATGGCGGTGATCCGGGGGTATTTCCAGGGGCTTGGCTCCATGATGCCGACTGCGGTGTCCCAGATCATCGAGCAGCTGATCCGCGCAGTGATCAGTATCGCCGGGGCAGGCATTTTTGTTGATATGGGCACGCGGGCAGGAGAAAAGGCAGGGGAAGAACTCCTGGGTCCTGCGTACGGCGCGGCAGGGGCTACCCTAGGAACCGTGCTGGGCGCTCTGATCGCTCTGATCTTCCTGTTCTTTGTGGTCTGGGCGTACCGGGGGAAGATGAACCGGCAGTACCGGACAGACCGTTCCGGGAAGGAGGACAGCTACCGCCATATCCTGAAGGTGCTGGTGCTTACGGCTGTGCCGATCCTGTTTAGTACGGCAATCTATAATATCAATCAGATCCTTGACCTTACGATCTTTAACCATATCATGGATGCGCAGGGATATGTGGAAGAAGAGTATATGGCTCTCCAGGGGATCTACTCGGGCAAGTATGATACCCTGGTCAATGTGCCTCTCTCGATCCCGTGGGCGCTCTGCTCATCCGTGGTGCCAAGCCTGACCGCGGCGGTGGCTACAAGATCCAGGAAACTGGTGCATGAGAAGATTGACCAGACGCTCCGGCTTACGATGGTGATCACGATCCCGTGCGGCGTCGGTTTTCTCGTGCTGGCATCTCCGCTTATGGTGCTTCTCTACAATGACGCCAGCAAAACACCGGCATATCTGCTCATGCTTGGATCTGTTGTTGTAGTGCTGTACGCATGGTCATCCATATCGAACTCGATCCTGCACGGGCTGAACCATATATCCAGCCCGGCGAAGAATGCCTGCATTGCCCTGGTGGTCCATCTGATCGCGTTTGTGCTCATGATGACAGCGTTCAAAATGAATGTATACGCCCTGGCGGCAGGGAATATCGTCTTTGCGGCGTGCATGTGCTGGCTGAACCAGAGGAAAGTACATAAGGTATGCGGTTTCAGGATGAATATTATGGATACATTTGTGAAACCGCTCATTGCTTCGGCTGTCATGGGCATCGTGGCTTACGGGGTGTACTTTGGCCTGGATCATCTGATCGGGGGGCGCTGGATCCCGACCATTATCGCGATCATCATAGCAATGCTCGTATATGTGGCAGTGGTGCTTAAGATCGGGACTCTGTCGGATGCGGATATCGAAGCGCTGCCGATGGGGACAAGGCTGCTGCGTCTGAGCAGGAAGCTCCGGCTTATGCCGGCAGAGTAAGGTGCAGACACGAATGGCAGGAACGCGAATGAAAGACTCCTGTCGGTAAGGCTGCGAAAACAAGGCGGTCGGATATCAGCGGCGTGAAATAAGTGAACATTGTATAAAATATGCAAAAAAAGCCAATAATGTATGAAAAAGGAGTGGAGACTATGAAATCCAGATACATTATCGGCTTTTTTGCAGCATTTCTGATCCTGGGTATGCTTCTGGCAGCAGGATATCAGCTTACCTATGACCATGTCATAGACAGACAGAAAGCCCAGGCCAGAGATGAAGTATCAGGCGCAGAGAGTATCGCAGCCGAGGGGGAAAAGGTGGAGAACCCTGACGCAGAGAAGGAAGGATTCTACCTGTGCGAGCTCCAGGGATTTGTGTGCGTTTATCTGGCTGACCGGAGTACGATCTACGAGTTTACGGAAATCCCTGTGACAGACCTGCCTGAAGAAGTCCAGCAGGAGGTTGCGGAAGGAAAGTATGTAGGGACAGTAAAGGAACTGTACGCCTTCCTGGAAAACTATTCCAGCTGAAGAATGTGACCTCATTCGGGGAGAGTCCGGATATGCAGCTCAGGACGGGCGCGGCTATCCAGCTCTGGATGAGTTTGGGATGAGTTTGGAAATCCTGTTGAAGAGAGTCCGTCTGGACGGGGACAGATAAATAGTGTATAATACACAGCGTTGAAAAGAACGGCGCTCCGGGGGTACGGCGTGCCGGATGTAAATATGGGATGTAAGATCAGACAGAGAGGAAAAGCCATGGACGCACAGAAGATGCAAAGGATCAATGAACTGTACAGGAAATCAAAAGCAGAAGGGCTCACAGAGTCAGAGCGCCAGGAGCAGAAACTGCTCCGGGCAGAATATCTGGAGGCGGTGAAGCGGAATCTCAGGGGACAGCTCAATAATATTGATATTGAAGAAAAAGACGGCACAGTCATAAATCTTGGTGAGAAATATGGAAACAAAAGAGGAAATTAGAAAACAGATCCTTGCGGTCCGCGCAGAGATCAGCAAGGCGGAGCGCAGGGCCGCGGAAGCAGTGATCGCGGAGCGGCTGATGCAGGCGGATTTCTATAAGAACGCGCGCTGCATCTACTGCTACGCGTCATTCCGCGATGAGGCCGGTACGGCGCAGATCATAGAAGGATCACTCAGACAGGGAAAGCGCGTGGCGGCTCCGAGAGTGGTCGGCAGGAGAGGAATGGAATTCTTTTTCATAAAGAGCCGGGCGGACTTAAGACCGGGAGCGTGGAATATCCCGGAGCCCGGACCGTGGTGCGCAAAGGCGCCTCTGCCGGATGAAGAGACGCTGGTCATCCTGCCTGGCGCCGCGTTTGACAGATCCGGTGCGAGGATTGGTTACGGGGGCGGCTTTTTCGATACATATTTGGAAGGAAATGAACGCTGTATAAAGGCTGCGCTGGCATTTGACGCGCAGTGCGTGGAAAAAGTCCCGGCGGAAGCGCATGATGTGCGGGCAGATTATATTATTACAGAAAAGGAGCTGATCAGATGCTGTCAGGATTGCCCGGAGACCCGGTGATACTTCTGGGAGTGGTCAATACAAAGCTGAGAGATTTTTATCCGTCTCTGGATGTACTCTGTGACGACATGCAGATCGACAGGGATGAGCTTTCAGCGAAGCTGGCCGCGATCGATTATACATACGATGCGAAGCGGAACCAGTTTGTATAACGGATGGATAACAGAAATGCAGGTATGGAGAGAAATATGGAGAACAGCAGAATGAGTCTGGCCGAGAGGGAACTGGAGATCCCTGTATCTGAGCCGGAAAGACAATACTATTTTATCGAAAGGGCAAGGAAGGATCTGGAAAAAATGAAAGAGGCTGCCGGGCGGCAGCTTACTTTCTGCGTCACCACCTTTGGGTGCCAGATGAATGCGAGAGATTCTGAAAAACTTGTCGGCATACTGGAACAGATCGGGTACATAGAAGAGACAGACGAAGAAAAAGCAGATTTTGTCATCTACAATACGTGCACTGTGCGCGAAAATGCAAATCAGCGTGTGTACGGAAGACTTGGACAGCTCGGCCATATCAAGAAGAAAAACCCGCATATGATGATTGCTCTGTGCGGCTGCATGATGCAGGAGCCGGAAGTTGTGGAAAAGCTGAAGAAGAGCTATCGGTTTATCGACCTCATCTTTGGGACCCACAATATTTATAAATTTGCAGAGCTTCTCGCCACGCGCATGGAGTCCGGGCGCATGGTCATCGACATCTGGAAAGATACGGACAAGATCGTGGAGGACCTTCCGAGCGAGAGAAAGTATCCGTTTAAATCCGGGGTCAACATCATGTTTGGCTGCAATAATTTCTGCAGCTACTGTATCGTACCTTATGTAAGGGGGCGTGAGAAGAGCCGTGACCCGAAAGCGATCATCCGTGAGATCGAGCGGCTTGTCGCTGACGGCGTGGTGGAGGTCATGCTCCTGGGCCAGAATGTCAACTCTTACGGCAAGACTCTGGAAGAGCCGATGACATTTGCCCAGCTGTTAAAGGAGATCGAGAAGATAGACGGCCTGGAAAGGATCCGTTTCATGACTTCTCATCCAAAGGACCTCTCGGACGAACTGATCGAAGTAATGGGACAGTCAAAGAAGATCTGCCGTCATCTCCATCTCCCTGTCCAGTCAGGGAGCACGCGGATCCTGGAGAAGATGAACCGCAGATATACAAAAGAACACTATCTGGAGCTGGTCAGAAAGATCCGGGCGGCAGTGCCGGACATCTCCCTGACCACGGATATCATCGTGGGATTTCCGGGAGAGACAGAGGAAGACTTCCAGGAGACTCTGGATGTGGTGCGGCAGGTGCGGTATGACAGTGCCTTTACCTTTATTTACTCCAAACGGACCGGGACTCCTGCGGCGGCGATGGAAGACCAGGTCCCCGCGGACGTGGTGAAGGATCGTTTTGACCGCCTCCTGGCGGAAGTGCAGAGGATCGCCGGGGAAATGTGCGCCGTCCATCAGGGAAGCGTGCAGACTGTGCTCGTGGAATCCGTAAATGAGCATGATCCGAAGCTCATGACAGGACGGCTGAGTAATAACCTGCTCGTACACTTCCCGGGGGATGAGTCCCTCATCGGGAAACTGGTGGAGGTCAGTTTGGATGAGTGCAGGGGGTTCTACTACATCGGGAGGCAAATCTGTATTTGAGGGGGAGCCTTCCTTGTAAATATGCCGTCCGAAAACCGTGGGTTTAATGCAGACGTTTTCGCGGCGGGCGGGGATATGGCTCAGGTTCCGGTTCCGTAATCTGGGA